>ENA-ORXR01004195-ORXR01004195.1-marine-metagenome-genome-assembly--contig:-NODE-4195-length-12215-cov-8.082468_pt1 | contig 12215 bp, 12 predicted proteins | sample MGYA00237866_ERZ511479 | MGnify/ENA metagenome assembly ERZ511479 | reverse complement strand
GCCGACGGCATGCCGTCGGGCGCGCGTCGGCTCCTCTTCTGCTGTTGGACCTGCTTGCGTGTCGGCCGGCCGAGCGGCGGGGGGGGGCGGACGCCGCCGTGGCGCGCCGCCCGCGCGCGACCCGCGGCGGTGCCGGGGCGGCGGGTGGGTGGGGCGGCGCCCGCTGCGCCCGCACGCACGGGCGTGTGGGGGCGGGTGGCGGCGGGCGCCGCCGCACCGGCACGCGCGGGCTGCCCTGCCCGACAAGAACCATCGCCCGGGATATCCAGGGTTTGCATCCCCCAAAATCCCGTCTTCAATGTCTCAAACAGCCCTCCTCCGTTGGCTCGGATCCAAGTCGAGAAATTTCAGAGGTGTGATGAAAATCAATTATGGGCTCGGGGTCCGGCGACCCACAAATGACCCACATTCCATACCCTCGTCGCTGTTGCCAAAGGTCTCTGTTGACAAGAGACAGTCGTATTGCAGTCTCCCCCTTTTTGGCCGACCCCGACAAGATCCACAAGTGTGCAGGTTGTTCTGACCCAATCGGCCAGAATCGGGAAGACTGCAAGACGGTAGCACCGTGCGACCAGGTCGCTCATGAACTTGAACGGTACCGCCCTGCCTATCGGGCCCTCCCCTCGGCAAACCGGTATGAGGATGGGGGGGGCGCCGCCGCACCGCCCGCCCGCGTGCCGCCGCGGCGCGCCTGTGACAGGCGCCCGTCTGCCACAACGGCCCATCTGCCACCGCCGCTCACGCTCTGTCGCCGTCGACCTGCCACTGCCGACAATCTCCCGCTACCTCCTACCTGCCCCCACCCGCTGCGTGCCGCTGGCGCCTACCTGCTGCTGCCCCCCCCCTGATTCTGCCCGCCCCCTGCCGCCTCCCGCCCTGCTGCTGCTGGTGTCCAACTGCCGCCTCCGTTAGCCTGCCGCCACCACGCTCCTGCCGAGCCCGGGCGCCCGCCGACGCGGCTCGCCTGTCGCCGCCGCCCTTCTGCCTCCGTTTCCCCTCTAGCGCTGCTATCCACCTGGCGCGGCCGCTCGCTCAATCCTGTCCTCCATGCGACCCTGTGGCGCATCGAAATGGGACATCCACCCGCCCGCGTGGCCCACTCGTCGTGAAGGCTCTTCTACCCGTGCGACGTGGTGCTTGTGCACATTGGTTGCCTGGCGACCGTGCTGGTCGCGTGAACGGTCGCTGCTGCCGCTCCCTGCGGCCTGCGCCAGTGAACGGAGGGGGGCCGCCGGGGCTGTCTCAAGTGTCGGGGGTGTGGGTGAGCTCGGCACGTTCCTGGTGGGGGCATTGTTGAGGCAGTCTACCATTCTGCAGCGGAGGAGCAGGCCTGTTTGTGGAGGAGCGCGCCGGTGTGTGAGATGTAGCGGCTTGGGCTGCCATCGCCATGGACCTTCTCTCCACCTGAATCATGCTGCCAGCCGTAGCAAGACGACCTGCCTCGCCGGCGATGGAGGCGGCGTCCATCACCTTGCCCCCTCGACGTGGCACCCCCACTGCCGCGTCAGCACCCGCATGTCTGCTCCCCAGATTTCCGCAGTCTCGCTCGAGCACGACCGTGAGTCGGTTCCGACGCGGAGCTGCTGCTCGCGTCCTTGGGATCGGAGGAGCTGGAGATGCTCTTTACGCCTGTGTCGCCGAGGGCTGCGGGCTGCTGACCGTCGCTGGCGTCGCGCATGTGGATGGCGCTAGGCCGCCCGCACGCGTGGCAGAAGAGAGGGGAATTAGTGGCTGTAGTGGTTGAGAGCACGGCGGGCGTCGTACGGGCAGGCAGCGGGGCTTGAGAATAAAACATCAGGGGGGGCAGCGGCCCGTGGGGGGAACAGAAACGCCAAGAAAACCAAGCTCGACACGATGCCGTCGGTAAGTTCAGCGTGGTGACATCCCACCGCGATGAAAATGCAGACGCTAAATCCGAAGCATCCATCACCAGGTGCCGGGGCGGAGCTCTTCGAAACGGCGGGGTCCTGTCCGGCAGATTCCCCGTCTGGTACGCCGTCGCCCACCACGCCACCTTTCTGACCCACGCTTGGGCCGCACAACCCCCCGCGCACCCCTCGACGCAGGCGATGGCTGCCGCGTGAGCCGGGCGGCCCGCCGCGTCGACGGCCGCCCCCGCCACGTCGACGTACCACCACGCCACCGCGTCCTCCGCGTCTTGCGCCCACACCCCGGCACCGCCCTTCCATCCGGGGGGGGTGCTGTGGATAGAGGAACCGGCGGCGGTGGCAGCCGCCGCCTAGACGGCGATCACCAGCACAGCCGCGACTGCAAGGGCGACGAAGACCTGTCGGGGGCCAGTCGGCGGCCGTTGAAGAGGCGACGGCGGCGCTTCAAGGCGCAGCGCAGAGAGCTCCGCGCCCATCAGTCGTCGGAGTCGCCCCAGCCATCGCCGCAGGACGGCATTCCCCCTCCGCTCCCGTCTCCCCCCCCCTTTTTACGCCGCCGCTGCCGACGCCACCACCGGCTAGCATTCCCACAGGGAAGCCACCGAGCCCACACCAGCACCGATCGCGTCGCGCTCGGCGGGGGGAGCTACAAACCCGCCGAGTACGGCTCTGGGGGGGGGGGGAAACTATTCCCCGACAGTGCTGGTGCCACGGACGGGGGGGGACGAGCGTGACCCCAAATCGGCGGGGAGCGGAAAGGAAGATAGAGGCCGTTTGACAGTGCCGGTAGGCGCAGACGGTGCCCCCCCCTGCCGCTGCCGGCTCACCCCTAACGTCGCCGTCCCCGCCCCCGACAACCGTCTCGCCGACGATGTCAACGCTCTTGTCATTGAAGCTGCGGGCGTCGACCCCCGCCTTGGTTGCCGCGCCGCCCGTAGTCGGGCGGGCGGCGGCGATTGCCACCGGCGAGTCGATGCCGACGAGGACTTTGTTGCACTAGTTGCCGCCGCTCCCGTCGTCGTCGCAGCCGGCTTCCAAGCCTGCCTCGGTCGCCGCGCCCGTCGCTGGTCGTTTGCCGCCGCGTCCGCAGTGTTGTCGATGCTCGATGAGCGCCAGAACCCCAGTTTCGTCGCCAAGCGCGTCTTGACGCCTGCTGCAGCCGCCGGCAGCGGCCAGCCGCCAACACGTCTCCCCGGGCGGGCGGGGGGGCGTCGGCGGCGCCGCTGTCTGGCGACGCCCGTGCACAGCTGACCGCCACATCCAGGGCATATTACAATACCCAGCGTCGCAGCCGCCTGCGGCCTGTCTCCCCCCGCCTACCTCCACCGATGCCGATGTAGTCGCGATAATCCTCACAACCCGCTGTGCCAGCAGCGGGAGCGCCGCCGGCGTCGGCCGTGCGACCTCCACCGCATTCTGCATCGCATTGTCAGGCTTGACACCCCGCAGCGGGTTCCCCCCCCCCCCCCCCCCCCCCTTCCTCAGCTCCCCGCACGGTGTGCCGCTGCGGGCGGACACCAAGGGCCACCGCCGTCGCCTCTGTGTTCGTCGGCCGCGGCCGCAAGCTCGCGGGGAGGACGGCCAGAAACGTCGCGTCGGGGAGCCACGCCCCAAAAGCGAGGCCCAGGCCCTCGCGGGAGTCGCCGCTGCCGTGGACCACGACGGCCGCCACTAGGAGCGTGCAAGCCAGGATGACAATGGGCTCACTCGTCCATGGGCAAAATCGCGCGGAAAGGCGGCCGACGCACACAGCCGTCACCGCTAGTGGGGAGCGCCGGCACGAGGAAGACTCAGGCGGGGCGAGACTTAGGCGCCGCCAGCCTCTCCAGCGTCGCACGCATCGCAGCCGACCCGTGCACATTGCCACAACTCGCCGCCACCGCTTGAACTACCGCACGCACCAGCAGGACGCAGTCGACGGGCGCTGCCTGCCCCCCCACGCTAGTCAAGCGGGGTGGCGCCATGAGGGGCAGGGCGGAGCATCGACGGCGCCACGACGGCGCCCCCACTTCCACCTCCTCCTCGTTGCCGCCGCCGCCCGCTCGCCGCGCCCTGGCCGCGACCGCCGCACAGACTGTCACGACGTCCACCGCCGCTGACGCCGCCGCGACGGCGGCGGCGCCCACTATCGCCGCCCATCGCTGGAGGCTGTGCCGCCCGTCGTTGCAAATTGCTTGGCGCCGGGGCCCCCCCCGCTCTTTCCTTCGGCCGAGCTCACCGGCGGCTGCGGGCGGCCAGATGATCCCCCCATCCGCGGCGACCGGCGGCGGCGCGCCATCGTTTTGCAGGGTGCGGGAGCACCGCAGGCCGGCCGACGACAGCCGCACCGGTCATGGCGTCGACGGCGAGGAGGATGGCCGCATCCGCTGGGGAGGTCCACGCGCCACGGGATGGTCCCGCGGATGGGGCGGTGCCAATGGCCACCGCATCGGCGACGGCAGCCACGGGGACTTTTGCGCTTTCGCGAAGTGGCGGCTAGGGGGCGCGTCCAGGCGCCTGGGGAACCGTAAACGCCTTCGCCGCGCTTCCGGCTAGCGGCGGCAGCCGGCCGGCCGGTGCGCCGACGGCCGCCGGCATGGCGAGCGTCATGTTCGGCGGCGGGTGACAGGGAGACGCATCAGGAACATCCAGTGCCGCCGACGCCAGTCAGCCACCATCGCCGCTCTGACAGCGGGGGGGGCGGTGGGCCGACACCTCTTTTCTCCCGTCCCCCTCCCGCTGCCGCAGATGCCGCCACCGCCGCCCTGCCGCCATAGCCACTGCCGCCGTCACCCACCCCACTCTTACTTCTACCGCCACCGCACTGACCGCCGCCAACTACAAGATCCCACCACAACCCGCGCTGCTACCGACTCGTCGTGCAGGCGGCCGACCGCATCGGCCGCCACCTCCGCCACCGCCACCCCTATCCCCACTTTCTCTGAGGTGTTGGCGCGGGTCGCGGCCAGTCATAGCCCGCCCGCGACACCGACGGCCACCGCTGCGGCTGTCGCCCCACCCGCCCATCACGAGCCTCTGTACGGGCCGTTGACCGCGCCGACGCCCGTCCACGGCGCCGCCGCCACCGCAGAAGCCGCAGCAGCGTATGCGACGAGGCTGTGACGGCCGGCGGCAGCGCAAGCGGCGATGCCCCACCCCCAGCTGTCCGCGCTCCTAGTGTGCCCGCCGTCAGCGTTGTGGCCGTCGAAGTCGCTGCCGCCGCCGCCACCGGCGCCAAAGGAGAGGTCGGAAAAATCCACGGGGAGGCGGCCCCTGCCCGATGCGACGACGGGGCGCGGCCAGGGGCGTGCTCGCAAGCAGGCACCACACAGCGGCCGGCGTCCCGCCGCCGCTGCGGCCAGTGGCGTCACTGCTTCAGGACGGGGGTCACCAAACAGCGATCCACGTTCTCCGTCAGCACAGGCGTCGCCGGCGCCGCCGACGACGTCCCCCCACGGTCGGCAATCCTCCTTCTCCCTGAGCCGGCTGCGCGTTGCCTCGACGGTTTTCCTCCGCGGGGCGGCCCACGAATCTTGTCCCTCACTCTGTCAACGCCACGCCGCCACTCCGCGTTCCAACATTCCGAGGAGGGGGGGGCGGCCAAAAGCAGCGTCTGCGCCGGCGACGCTTTATGGCTGCAGGCCGGCAAGAGGGCAACCACCCGGGCCGAGACATTTTCAAGACGGAGGTGTGGCCACGTGACTGTTGCACTGGTGACGCACGAGTAATCCTCTAAAAAACTAGGCCGTCGTCATATCTCTACGCCCTCTTTTGGTACCCCGCACGCTCTCCCGCCCATTCTCCCGCTCGACTCTCGTTCTGATGCTAAACAGGGTAGGAACCTTCCCATCAACGCTGACCTCATACGTACTCCGAAACTCCTCTCGCCCCATCACCTGTATCTTTTTCATCACAGTGTTTCCCTTGGAGAGCAAGTTCACCTGCGCCTTGTCGAGCTTGCCGCCCGCCCCCCTCAGGAAGCCCTTCATCGGCGCGTAGCCCTTCCAACCAACCTCCCACGCCAGCATCAGATCATCAACCGACTTAAGCCCGCGCGCCACGACTTGGTTGGGCTGCCGTGGAGCCCGGCGCAGCACCTCGCCGAGGTCGGCGACATTTCCAGAGGCCCTGCCCGTGGCCCTGGTCTGCGCGTCCTCGCTGGGGCCGGTCGCAGCATTGTCGTCCAACACAACCGGCGTCACCAGAGACTCGCCGTTGGAGTGATCATTGGAGGGAGGGGGGGGGAAAGAGCGAGGGAGAAAAGCGTCGTGAGCCCGGGCGGACAGCGAAACCGCGCGCCGTAGCTTCTCCCCCGCCTCGACGGCGCTGCCAAGCGATAGCACCGCCAAGTCGCTAAGCCACGGCGCGAGCGGCACGTAATCTGGGGGGGAGAAGCTGGAAGCAGACGAAAAAAGCAGTAGGTCGTTGTCGGTGGGTGGGGTGGGCACAAAGAAGGCAGCTTGCAGTTGCATGGCAGGGTGAATGCCGAGGTTCTGGTCGACGCATTCGGCAAACAGCGAAATGATGGGGAAGGTGCTTGAAAAGAAAAAGGATGGCGTGGGGATAGAGAGTACCGCTGCTATGGCGGGAGCAACTGGCGGCTGCTAGACGTATACAGATGAGCCGGCAGGCGGACGACAGATGCGCGCAAGTCAATTCAAACGTGTCAAATTAATATTTTCGTGCGTAGCCCCCCGTCCTGTTGTCAAGGGACCAGAAACAGCAGGTCATCCGAGCGCCGCGGCCACTCGGCCGTCGCAGCCACCCCCAGCAGCTGCTCAACGAAGAATCTCATGAATTTGAGAACTGGCCGCATGTCCTCACGAGGGTACACGCAACAGCCCTGTGTGTCCAACACCTGCGCCCCTGTTCCCCAGTCTCGCCACTGTGCCGCCTGCAGTTGACATACATAGGGGCTGCCACTGCGCGGCTGTCGCAGCCCATTCGGCCAAGTCACAAGCGCCTCCCCCCTCTCCGTACCACTTTCGTTTGCACCATTGAGCTGCCTCTCTCTGCCCCTTCTCATCATGGCGCCGCCGCTGCCCGAGGGCCGCTTGCCCGCCGACGCTGAGATTGACCTCAGCGCGATCTCTCGTGGGCTCCTTTCCAACGCCACCAACACTAAGTATGATTCCTACATCACTGGGAAGAGGGGGTGGGTGGAGTTTTGCGAGGCGAGGGACTTGGACCCGCTTGCCGTGAGCGCGGAGTCGGGCAAGGACGTGGCGCGATTCTTTTACTGGAGAACCGACTCCCTATTAAAGGGGAAGTCGATGGGAGAGCAGCTCCGTGCGGCGATGCGGGCTCACTTTGCACCTACGCGCGGCCTTGCGAACTGGTCTGTGATTACTTCCACCGACGAGACGATTCCCCCGACTTTTGCGGGTAACCCTGCCCTCTCCGATGACATGGCCGCCATATACAAAGGGCATGCCATTAATCGGGCGAGGCGGGGAGAACTGGAGGTGCGTCGCGTGGATCCCATTGAACCGTGCCATCTTCTGCGTTGCTGGGATAAACACTTTGCCGGGCGCACGGTGGAGGATATTGACCCTCGGATGCTGATGGCGTACTCCTCAACTTTGTTGTGCGCCAACCTCCTGCTTCGTTACGATGAGCTGGTGATGCTACGGTACGTTTGACTGTTGTCTGTTGTCTACTGCTGCTGCGAAATCGCATCTGGAACAGGTCTCCAGCGCAGAGCCGACTGACGGGACGCCATGTTCTCGGTGAGCAGCCGCACTAAATCGATTGTCTTCGTACTTTTTGCTGGTGCGGCATTGTGCGTTTGATTCCCCTCGTCTCAAGCATGGAGCACATGGGAATGAGCACCAACGGCATCAAGCTGAGCATCAATAACGCCACAAAAAACTCACTCAAGCGCCGTGTGTACGTCTGTCAACCGTGGCCAGGTCCCCTTGGTGCCGACCCGAGGTACGTTGAAATTACTTCTGTTTTGCTTTCCTTTTTTTGTTGCTTGGCTTTGGGTTTGTTTTTGGTTGGGTTGGTCACTCCCAGGCACTTTGGTCCTTGCCTTTGGCTTTGCGACAAGTGACAGGGAACGGAAGATTCGCGGTGGCATGCCATGACATCTCGCACTGCGTGCGCCCAGCAGACCTCGTGGAGGGAACCGCGGCGGAGAGGCGTGGAGGGAGCGTGGCGGGACGGGAATGAACACTCACTTCTTCTTATGCAATGTGTCCTCGTCTGTGCAGGCTGGATGCTGGCCGGATGCTTCTACTGTGGTTGAAGATTCGAGGGGGCAGGCCAGGGCCCATCTTCTGCCGACCGCTGCTGCGAAAGACGAAGGGCAAGGCCACAACCGTGTGGGATACCAACCAGAAGATTGGGTGCGAGGCGCTCACGGCCCTCGCACGGGAGGCGCTGCTTGACTGCGGAATGCTGGACGTGAACAAGGTGGCCACTCACTCAGGCAAGCGGACGGGAGTGCAGCTGTACGACGCGCTTGGGATGACAGATGCGTGGGTGATGGAAAAGGGCGGCTGGGACAGCGCGTCCGCGTTCGTCAACTACAAGGCATTGTGCAACCGGTTGGAGATGCGTCATCCTTTTTGCAAGCCCCAGGCATGGTCGAGTGTGTGATGCGTTGTGTGTGGTTGTCCTTTTTTGTCTGTGTCTTTCCCGCTCACGTGCTTCCCCTCGGTTTTCTTCCAACATCACGTCATCACTGTCTCACCGCTGTGCCCGTCGCTGCCCACGCACTGCACGCTCCGCCGAGCCCACTGCCCACCAATCCCCCTGCGCCCGTGGCCCGCACCCGCCGCTGCCGCCACCGCCGCCGCCGCTTTCGCCGCCTCCGCAACCACCGCCCGGCCGCCGCTGCTGCCGCCGTTTCCAGGGGCGAGTACCTCCAACTGCGCGCGAAGCTGTGCAGCATAGACAACCACCGCCCCGCCTCCCCCCCGCGTCGTCGTCGGTCGCCCACCGGATGTCTAAAATACCTTTTGTGTACCAATGAGCCTCCACCGGGATCCCCCGCACTCCCACGACAGCGGACATTGTAGCAGCGAGACACAACAGTCGGTCGCGGGACAGTACCGCCGGTGGTGGCCACCGCAGCGGTGGGGCCATCGCGGGGGGGCGGAGGGGGTGGCGCTTCACGGGCGCCCGTCGTTGGAGGGCAAGAGCGGGTGACGCCGGCGCCGTTCAAGGCAGCGGGGCTCGCGAGGAGGTGCTCCTGTATGCGCCAGCGGCTGGGTGCGGTGCGGCGCGGGGCGGGAGGGGCTAGGTGCAGCGGGTGGCGAGGCATCGGCGCACAGCTCCCCGCAGAGCCGCCCGGAGCGCTGGTGTCGGTTCAAGGGGTCAGTGAGAGGGGGTCGAAGAGAAGGGAGCACGATTGCAATAACAAAAGCACCACAGTGGAGGAGGAGAGACACCACGCACACCGGCACGCAAAAACGAGCCCGAGCATTGCGCCACGCACCTCGCAGACGACCCATCACTGGGCGACATCAAAAACAGTGGCGACAGCCGGCGCTGCCCCCGGAACGCACCACAAAAAGAAGCACGTTGGTGGTGGGGGGAGCGGCGGGTACGGGGCCTGTGCCGGCGGCGGCCGCGGTGCCCGGGGCGCCTCCGCCCACCCATGCCCCCAACCTGCACCCCAATTCTCCCCGCCGCACCCATTCATGCACCACGCAGACGACCGACAGCGGGGCCACGCAGAGGACGGCGGCGGCAGCAGGCGCCCCACACACACTTACGAACAGAAAACAGGTCGGTGGTGGCGGTCGCCGAGGGCATGGGGTCGGCGGCGGTGGCCGCCGCGGCCAACTCGCCGCCAACGCCAGAGAGCCCCCCACAAACTAAGCCACCAACTCCGCAAGCACACGAAGACGGGGCGACGCCGAAAATGGAGGAAGCGCCCGGCGCTTCCCCTCCAACCCACGTTCTAAAAGAACAGGATGGTCGTAAAGGACGCCGCTTGTAAGGGGCCACTACCAGCCGAGGCTCCGGCGAACTCGGCGCCGCCGTCAGCACGAACCGCGGCGAGCACCCCCCAACAGCCGAAAGCCCCTTCATTACCCCAGCCCCCCACCTCGCACGAGCCAAGCGACAGGGTCACGCGGACGACGGCGGCGGCAGCAGGCGCTCCCCACAAAACCGACCACCAAAAGAAACACGTTGGTTGTGGGGGGTGCCGCCAAGAAGGGGCCAGTGGCGGCGGCGGCTGTGGCAGACTCGGGGCCGCCGCCCGCCCAGACCGCTTCCCAACAGCCGAAACCCCCCCCCGACCCCAGCTCCCCACCGAGCACAAGCCAAATGAGGGGGCCGCGCCGAGGACGGCGGCGGCAGCAGGCGCTCCCAACACAACCGACCACCAAAAGAAAAATGATCGTGGTCGGGGGCGCCGCTGGCATGGGGCATGTGCCGGCGGCGGCCGCGGCGAACTGGGCGCCGCCGCCCGCCCAGACCGCCCCCCATCAGCCGAAACCCCCCCCCCGACCCAGCCCCCCACCGAGCACCAGCACATCGACGGGCCCGCGCCGACGACGGCGGTGCCAGCAGGTGCTCCCCGCCCAACGCACAGCCAAATGGAAGACAATGGTGGTGGGGGCGGCGCTGTCACGTGGCCAATGGCTGCGGCGGCTGCGGCGAACTCGGCGCCGCCGCAGGGCCAGACCGCCGCGGCTACCCCCCAACAGCCACCCCCCCCCCCCCCGAGCCCAGCGGCCCACCCAGCACGAGTCAAACGACGGGGCCACGCCGACGACGGCGGCGGAAGTAGGTGCTGCCCAACCAACAGACCGCCAAAAGCAATACATTGGTGATGGGGGCTGCCGCCCACAAGGGGCCAGCGGCGGCGGCGGCTGTGGCACTCTCGGCGGTGGCGGCTCCCGCAGACTCGGTGCCGCCGCCTACCCAGTCCGCCCCCCCCCCGCCCCCCCCCCCCCCCCCCCCCCCAACCCCCCCCCCCGAGCCCAGCCGCCCACTCAGCACGAGTAAAACGACGGGGCCACGCCGACGTCGGCGGCGGCAGTAGGCGCTGCCCAACCAACCGACCCGCCAAAAGCAACACGTTGGTGGTGGGGGGCGCCGCAGACACGGGGCCAGTGCCGGCGGCGGCCGCGGCGAACTAGGCGCCGTCGCCCACGCAGAGCGCTCCCCGACACCCACATCCTCCCCGCCGCACCCAGCCATGCAGCCTGCAGACGCCCGACAGCGGGGCCACGCCGACGACTGCGGCGGCAGCAGGTACCCCACACACACTCACGAATAGAGAACGCGTTGGTTGTGGCGGGCGCCGCGGGCATGGGGTCGGCGGCGGTGGCCGCCGCGGCCACCTCGACTACGGGGCTACTCCGAAAACCCCCGCCCGAACCGCGGCACTCACCCAACAGCCCTGGGACAGTGCGGTCAGGCCGAAAACGGCCGCAGAAACAGGCGCTCCCAGCCAGAAGAGCCGCTGACGCACCCCCCCACTCCGCGAGGAGCAGGCAGGCGGCGGTGGCAATTGGGCGGTAGCGAGAAATGAGTAGCGGCGGAAGGCGAATGGCGACAGCACTCAGGTGGCCGCAGCAGGCGGGAGGCGAGGCCAGGAGGGCAGCGGTAACTTGCACGCGTCGACGACAGTTGGGCGACGGGGGCTGGCGCGCGGTTCCGGCAGTTGGGCCACGGGGGAAGGCACACGGTGGCGCGAGGCGGGCCGTGCGGGTGGTGAGCAGCTATTAAAGGAGGGCGGTGGGGTCATGTGAACGGCGGGGGAATATGGACGACAGGGGCAAGTGGAAAGCGAGGGAGGGTGGGTGGTGGTGGCAGCCCGGCGGCGGGGGCAGGCAGGCGTCGGTGGCAGGAAGGCGCCGGGGGCAGGCGGGCAGCGGGAGCAGGCGGGCGGTGGGGGCGAACTGGCAGCGGGGGAAGGTCAGTGGCAGAGGCAGGTGGGCCGTGGAGGACAGTAAACGTAAGTTGCGGCTGGAGGGTTGGTGCATGCGGGCAGCGCCAGCAGGCAGATCTCGGCCAATGTAGAGTGGTGCGGACAGGCGGGCGGTGGCGGCAGGTGGGCGGCGGCAGTAAGTGGTCGGCGGCGGCAGGCGGGCGGTGGCCGGAGGCGACCAGCGGCCGCTGGCGCGCGGCGGCGGCAGTCGGCCGGTGGCCGTTGGAGGGCGCCGATGATTTCCGAGCAGCGGCGCCAGTTGGGCGCAGGGGGCAGGCGCGCTGGGGCTCCATGCGGGTGGGGGAGGGTGGTGGACAGCACTTGCCAGTGGGCGGCGGAGGCACTTGAACGGCGGGGGAATGTGGACGACTGGGGCAGGTGGGCAGCTGGGGAATGTGGACGACGGGGGCAGTTGGGCAGCGAGGCAATTCGGACAACGGGGGCGGCTGGGA
>ENA-ORXR01004194-ORXR01004194.1-marine-metagenome-genome-assembly--contig:-NODE-4194-length-12219-cov-5.418794_pt1 | contig 12219 bp, 11 predicted proteins | sample MGYA00237866_ERZ511479 | MGnify/ENA metagenome assembly ERZ511479 | reverse complement strand
ACTTGATCCTCGCGCCTAACCCTCGATCACATGAGGCTCCGCGACGAGTCACCGCCTTTTTCAACACCCTGCTAGGGAAGGCCTGACTCATTAGGCGATCTGCCATTGCTGTCCAGATTTCGCCTAGCACGGCGCGAGGTGATTGGAGCGCAGCGACAAGGCCTGCCGGAGGCAGCCCAAAGGGCGGAGCGACGCGACCGGTAACGTGGATAAACATCCCACAACCAACGAGCCGGGGTGTAGTCTGGGCTATAACCCGAAGAGCTCAATCTTCATTCAGCGTGCAGCGCTGTCAGACCTGATCTCAATTTCCATCTTTGTGGCGGGTGGCGGGTGGCGGGTGGCGGAATCAGACCTTCCCTAGCTCGTTTTTTAGCCCGTTTGTTTCGAAACGTTGCAAGTTTTCGTTAACCATTTTCTCGTGAAATGATCACTTAATTTAACATTACAGAAAATACATGATTGTTCTTGCAATCCAATCAAAGTTTAATATCCATTCCGCTGAAATGAAAATCAAAATGAAAATTAAGTCATTTGTTGCGGTCGCACTCATTGGATTGTCAGTCCCAGCTATCGCGGAAGATTCAGCTGCGAATCAGCGAATCGTCGAAATTGATAGTCTCAATGGCGTAGTTGCTCAAGTGACAGATATTCTAGCCCTCGCGGTTTTGGAAGGCGATGAGACGACGGCAACTGCCGCGCTTAACCTCCTCAATGCTCTTGCTGAAAAAGGACCTACCGGCCCACAAGGTGAGACCGGCCTCGCACAGGGACCTACTGGCCCACAAGGTGAAACCGGCCGCTCAAAGGGACCAACCGGCCCACAAGGTGAGACCGGCCTCGCGCAGGGACCTACCGGCCCACAAGGTGAGACCGGCCGCGCAAAGGGACCAACCGGCCCACAAGGTGAAACCGGCCTCGCACAGGGACCAACCGGCCCACAAGGTGAGACCGGCCTGGCAAAGGGACCAACCGGCCCACAAGGTGAGACCGGCCTGGCAAAGGGACCAACCGGCCCACAAGGTGAGACCGGCCGCGCACAGGGACCTACCGGCCCACAAGGTGAGACCGGCCTCGCACAAGGACCTATCGGCCCGCAAGGCGATCCCGGCCCAACCAAATAGTGATTTCGCTTAAATTTTTGACCGGGGGCAGTCGCTCCCGGTCTTTGGTTTCTGCATTCTGCGCCCGGAAACCTTGCCCCGATCGCTCTTAAGTCCGATTGAATTCTTCCCCGAAGAAAAGGAGTAGCGAATCCTCATCAATGACATGGAACTCACGCTGCCCATAGGGTTGATTAAACGGGGCTCTTACTCTTCCTTCGGCATTAGTGCAGGTTCCAACTCTTGGTTGGTAGAGTTCGTCGATATTATCGACACAGATGTAACAAGACTGTTCGGCCGATTATTTGTCTGTCTCAGCTTTGAGGAGGCTAATAGCAACTCCTTCCCTGACAATGTAAGCATATCCCTCGAGTTGTGCTCCAATATCAAACCCGAGAACGGCAGTGTAAAATTCCAGTGCCCGATCTAAGTCAGCCACCCAGACCATCGGTGCGATTGCTGTGCATCGTCCGCGACTCATATCATGTTCGTCTGGAAGTCTAACCTCCGGTTTCTTTGCGCTGCTCGACAAGTTCTTCGCGAAGTGCTTGGATTTCAGCTTGAAGATTAGCCGTCGCATCGTGGAAGCGATTAAAGAAACGATCGCCTTCCTTCTCGACGAACATGGCCAATAACGCGCGTGGATGAATTCCGACGTTCTGGCCATCATCGCGGGTTTTGTAGGTTCCGCTAGAGGAGCAATGTGGCCGACTAGGGCCTTCTGGAATCTCGATTCTTAAAAATGGACGGTCACCGAGATTCTCAACAAACACATCGACTGGAATTCGAGGAACACAGCTGCTGGCGCGGTTAAGGATCGACATCTTCGCCTCATCGCCGACCGAGCAGCCGACGATGATTGAGGTCTGCATGCCTTTGTCGTCCTTAGCTTCGCGAACTCCAATCAAGATGGCTCCGCCTCCTTCAGAATTGGCGAAGGCCACTAAGTCATCAGAACTCAGACCTGCCAGCGATTCTTTAAAATCGACCTCATTGTTTTCTTGGATCCCGAGGAGATATCGACCTCGGTTACTGATCCCTTTGAACTGGTTCTGCGACATGGTGTGATGAACACAGAGCTATTCGAATTGCCAGCACCCGGGGCTTAGAAGAACTCTTCAAAGAGGTTGGCATAGCGGGCCAATCCCTCCTTTTCCAAGTCGTCCTTGTGGACGAATCGGAGGGAAGCCGAGTTAATGCAGTAGCGCAGTCCCGTCGGCTTAGGGCCATCGGTAAAAACGTGCCCCAAGTGTGCATCTCCAGATTTCGATCGGACTTCGACGCGGTTCCATCCGAATTTGTTGTCTGAGTGTTCGACGATTTCTTCTGCATCGATCGGCTCCCAAAAACTGGGCCAACCTGTACCAGATTTGAATTTGTGAACCGAAGCAAACAGCGGTGCGCCAGAGATAATGTCGACATAAACACCAGGTTCTTTGTTGTCCCAATATTCACCGGTGAAGGCCTGCTCTGTTCCGTCTTCTCGGGTGACATGCCACTGGATATCGGTCAGACGCTTCTTTAATTCTTCAGGAGACTCATTGGGAGAAGTTGAAGATGTTTTTGCGACAGGCTTTGTCTTCGCGACATCGGTACTTTCTTCGGGGAGTGGCTGAGCAGGAGCGATTGGATTCACATTCCCTTGATCAGCAGCAGCAATGGTAGCGCTCTCAGTGGTTGTTTCTGCGGGAGCGTAGTCCGCCGCGGTCGTTGTCCTTTCGCCCGTGCAACCAACTAGGAAGCCGACCAGAATCGTGGAGAGTAGAGAGGTGATTGTCTTCATCTTCGTTTGTTGTCAGTTCAGGTTAGAATTAGTCGATCACCTTCATGCCGAGCTTCCGGAGTTTTGGCACCAATACACCCAAGCAGTAACGATCGTCGGGATTCCGGCGGTAGTAGTTTTGATGGTAGTCTTCGGCGGGGAAGAAGGTCGTGAAAGGGACGATTTCAGTGACTGCCTTTGTTTTGTATTTGCCTGACTTATTGAGTTTAGCCATGGAAGCTTGGGCGGTCTTTTTTTCTGCTTCGGTTTTGTAGTAGATTCCGGATCGATACTGTGGCCCGTGATCGTTGCCTTGGTAGTTGAGCGTCGTTGGGTCGTGAAGTTTCCAGAAGTGGTCGACTAATTGTTCGAACGATACCTTCTTCGGATCGTAGTGGACTTGGACAGCTTCGGAATGCTTGGTTTTCCCAGCCGAGACTAATTTGTAATCGGCCGTCTCCTTCTTCCCCGTGGCGTAGCCCGAAATCACTGCGATCACGCCTTCGTGTTGCATGAAGGTTTCCTCGACACACCAGAAGCAACCACCGGCAAAGGTCGCGACAGAAGCGGTTTCTGGGATGTCCGATTCATCGGGGACGGGGATTCCCGCCTTCGTGGCGCGGCTGTTTTCCTGAGCATTCGAAACGGAGCTTACTGGCGGGCTGCATGCGGCGAGAGCAATCGCGATGGCAACGAGGCCTGGCACAAAACTGCGGGTGGTGAAAATCGGTCGATTCATTGGAGAGGTTGTCGGTTTAAGGGTAGTGGGCTTACAACGAGCAAATGGCCTAGGGAGTATCTTGATCCTCTTGAAGTCGCGCGAGTTCTTCAGACTTTCGTTTAATTTCTTCGGGAGAGGGTAGGGAGGCGAGGTCAATTTCGGCGAGCACCTCGGCTGGAATTAGCCCGTCAGATTGGAGTTTCGTGAGGCACCGTTTGCGTTCGTTGAGGGCCTTGTCGGAGTCGCGCTCGGTGGAGAAGCGAGACTTGGCTTTCTCGCTGCGGTCGCGAAGGCTGGCATAGATGTCGCCTCCGAGGAGTGATGAGATATCGACCTTCATCTTTTCCCTGTTCAAGTCAGATTCGCTGACAGCATCGCCATTGATTGGGCCTCCAGAATACTTTGGAAACATAATAGCGACTTCCGGGCAGACTCGAGAACAGGCCGGACAATTGGTTTTGCAATTGTCGTTGTTCTGCACCTGAATTCGCTGTGCATCATCGACGCCATAGACGTCAAATAGGCAAAAGCTTAAGCATTGCATGCAGTTCGTGCATCGATCGTAGTCGATAACAGGGAACCACGGTTTCCAAGTGCCTTTTTCGCTGGGAGAGTTGAGAGCGCGTCCATCTTTGTGGCGCTCGACAATTGCCAAAATTTCTTCGGTGGCAAGTCCGCTGATGTCTTCCGCAGCGATCGTTGATTCACCATCCGTAGCTTCAAAAACGGGTGCCTTGCCCTGAAAATTTCCGAGAACCAAAAACGAACGTTTTGGAGAATCTTTGCCGCCAACAGCTCCATCATCTGGAGCCGAGAATTGACTGCTTTCGGAGCTCCCAGAATTTCGGTGAACCCGAAACCCAAGATCAAGTAGCGCTGCCATTGTTAGAGCTACTGCACCGGGGTCAGCAGGAAAACTTGACTGCTCAAGAACAACAATTTCAAAGGGAGCGCTGACCATTGTTGGCATTCCAAAGTCTTGAGTTGAATGGAGCGCGATGCAAGCGAGGCATCATCGACTTCTTAATTTTGCGAATATTGACATCAATTCCAAAAAGTTATGATAGTTATTCGGCCACGTCTGGGTTTTGTGTAATTGTTCCTAGGTATGAAAATCAGAAATAGCCTTACTGCATTAGCTGCTGTTACCGCAATAGCAGCTTTAGCCCATGCTGCTACGTATTCGAGTGCAGATATTGGAAGCTAACCATCCGTTGGAACTAACGCTTGGCTGGCTGATGTCTTGATCGGTGGCACCGCTGTTGATACTGCTACAATGGGCTTCAATCTCGGTGGAGGCTGGGATTCAGCTCAAGCTGCTACAGCAGCTTCACCCGAAAACTGGTGTCGATGCCGACCTCGGTAAAGGCAACATCGAGCACGAGTGGACGAGTGGATGCGTTTTGACACAAGCGTTTCGCAAGATCCTGAGCCTAGCTCGGCGCTTCTCGCCCTCGGAGCGTTCGCCATCGCTGGACTCCGTCGTCGTCGATAGTCGACTCTTGAACCTTTGAGCAGCTTAGCTTGCTCAGTAATCTTTGAGCCAGGGGGTGAATAGCCCTCTGGTTCTTTTGATTTTGAAGACGGCCCGCCCGTGAAATCTCTTCTACGAGGCATTGCCCAACTCGTCTTCTGGGATCAGGTCGCTGTGATCGATCCGGCGGATCCAGCGCAAAATGAGGCCTTGGCTGGGAGAGAACAGCCACGCTAGGCCGAACAGAAGGCTGCCCGCGACGACCATCGCAGCCGCAATTGAAACATCGATCCAAACGGCGAGATGAAGCCCAGCCACCGAGGCGATCGCCGCGATGACAACCGACAGCACAAGCACGCGCGGAAGTTTTGTGGTCAGAAGCATCGCGGTAGCCCCTGGCAGAATCAGCATAGCAATTACGAGAATCGCTCCAACCGCTTCAAAGGCTCCGACGACCACTAGAGAAAGCACGCCCATCAGCAGATAGTGGATCATCCGGGGCGAATACCCTAAGGCATCGGCGAGGGCCGGATCGAAGGAGCTGAGTAGGAGTTCCTTGTAGAAACCGACAATCAGTCCCACAACCAAGAGCGAAACGATCCCCATCATCGCGACCGGAAAGACTCCGAAATCGACACCGAAAATGATCAGGCGGTCGGACTCGGAAGCCAAATGGTTGAGGTCGCCGTAGAGCACGCAATCGGCGTCGAGGTCGATCCGACCGGCAAATACATTGATCAAGATCACACCGATGGCGAACAGGGTGCAAAAGGTGATTCCAATCGCGGCATCGGCTTTCACTTTCGTTCGTCCATGAATCAGTTCGATGAGAAAGGTCGCGGCTAGTCCTGCGGATACCGCACCGAGAAACATCACCGGCGCTTCGAGCGAGTGGGCGACCAAGAAGGCGATGGCGATTCCGGGTAAAATGCTGTGGCTGATCGCGTCGCCGACTAAAGCCATGCGCCGCAAAATCAGATAGTTACCGAGCAGCCCGCAGGTCGCATTGACCAAGAACCCCATTAGCAAGACGATTCCATAGGGATGGATACCGGTGCGCCAAGGGCCTTCGATCAGGTCGCTGAAGTGGAGTTCGGGCATCGGTAAAACAGGAGGGGGCTAGTTGCGGTTGTAGCCTGAGGATTCGGTCGGACTCGAATCTGAGCCACCGGGAATACCTGCCGATGCTTCGGCCATGCCGGGGATCGGTTTTCCGTGCGGATCCGCGGTTGGGAATGCGAGTTCGCGTTCGAGTTGTCGAACGGTTTCGGCACCGAGAACGTGCTCGATTTCTTCCGCGTCTTCGTGCACGTGGTCTGCAGCGTAGTCAGCGACGCTCGTCAGATAGAGCTCCCACAGGCGGTGGTTTCTGACGATTCGGCAGGCCTCGCGGTATCCATCTGGAGTGAAGTAGCTGGTCTTGTCCTCATCCTGAAGGGAGGCGAGCCCGTTCTTAACGAGGTCGGTCATCTGACTCCGAATGTCTTCTAGGCTTTCGCGCCGCAGTTCGGCAATCTCCCGGATAGGAATGTCTTCGCCTTCGAATGAACGATCCTCGAGTACTTTGTACATCGATTTGAGCGTATTTTCGCGGCGGATTTTTCGGGTTCGAGAGCGCCTGCGCCAGACCCGAGTCAGCCAACCGTGTTGGGGAGCGGCGAGGAATGCGAGGAGGAAAAACGTCGCGGCCGAGACGACAATAAAAGGCCCAGAGGGCAGATTAGTCCCGAGAAAGCTAAAGAACGCACCGCATGCGGCTGACACCATCCCGACAACGGCCGAAATGAGAAGCATGCGCGGCATTCTGTCGGCCAGAAGGTATCCGGTGGATGCTGGAATGACGAGCAGCGCGGACACCAACACGACACCGACCGCCTTCATCGCGACGACAATTGCGAATGCCGTCAGTAGGAGCAGCAAGTGATCGAGCCATCGAACCGGAAGGCCGACCGCACCCGAGAACTCGCGGTCGAAACTCGTGCTGACAAAGGCGCGGTGCAGGAGCCCAATGCAGACCAACGTCACCCCCGTGGTCACGGCCATCAGCATGACATCCGCGCTATCAATCGTGCTCGCTTTGCCAAAAAGGAAGTCTTCGATCCCGCTCTTGTTGGCGGTTGGCAGGCGTTGGATCCAGCCGATCAGGCAGATCCCGACAGCGTAAAACGAAGCCAAAACGATACCGAGAGCGGTGTCTTGTTTAAGGCGGGTGGTGCGAGTGATTCCATGCGCGGTGAGAATTCCGAGCAGCCCGACCAGCGTTGCGCCGATGAAAATCGCGACGGGGTCTTTCGTCATGTTCCACAGAAAGCCCAAGGCGATTCCCGGCAAGACCGCGTGCGAAAGCGCATCGCCCATCAATGCCATCTTTCGGACGACAATGAAGCAGCCGAGAATCCCACAGTTCAGTCCCAACAAGACAGCCCCAAGCAGAACATCGCGAGTCGGAGCATCCCTCAGTGAGAAAAAGCGGAGAGCTTGATCCCATGGCGAAACTGGGTCTGTTAGATCGCCGATCCGCGCTGCAGACGCGATCATCGGCAGGGCCAAAACGACCCCAAAGATGAGCAGCAGGCTGCGAACAATACTAGCGGATCTGATCGTCATCATCGATGGCGCCTGGGCGCTTTCCTTTGCTTTTTTCCGCCTCTTCCGCGACCTCGTGAAGAATCGTCAGCTTGCCACCATACGTCTTTTGTAGAAGCGTCGGGTTGAACACGTCCTTGGTGTCTCCGTAGGCAATCAAGCGCATGTTAAGGAGCACCAGTTGGTCGAAGTACTCTTCGGCTGTCGTCAGGTCGTGGTGAACGACGAAAATTGTTTTCCCTTCGTCTCGGAGCTCTTTGAGCAGGCCGATGATTGAGACCTCAGTTGCGGCATCGACACCAGTGAATGGCTCATCCATTAAGTAGATGTCGCCCTCCTGAGCCAGAGCTCGTGCCAGAAACACTCGCTGCTGTTGACCGCCGCTCAGGTTAGAAATTTGTCGTTTGGCGAACGGTAACATTCGGACTTTTTCGAGCGCGGCTCGGGCGATCTCCTTGTCCTTGCGGCTCGGGCGTTTGAAGACGCCAAGATGGCCGTATCTGCCCATCATCACCACATCCATCACATCGACGGGAAAATCCCAATCAACAGATTCACGCTGAGGGACGTAGGCGACTCGCTTTTTAACTTCGTCGTAGGGCTTCCCGAAGAATTTGACCCAACCACCACCCATCGGAACAATCCCGAGAGCCGCCTTGAGCATGGTCGATTTTCCTGCGCCATTGGGCCCTACAATGCCGATCAGCTTGCCTTCGGGAGCAGCCAAGTCGACCCCATAGAGAACGGGGCGCCGATGATAGGCGACCGTGACATCATGAAGTTCGAGGGCGGGAACCGCAGAATCGTCTCGGCGAGTTTCGCTCGATTCGTCTTCGGAAGAGTCTGATGGTCGATCGTGCACGACGCGTTGACTAGTTGGCACTGAGTGCTCGAACGATGGTTGAAACGTTGTAGCGGAACATGCCAGGGTAGGTGCCTTTGTCGTAGGTTTGGCCGTCGAGTTCGAAGGTGTCGCCAGCGGCTCCCATGGCATCAGAGAACAGTTCTCCACCAACTTTCGCTCCGGAATCTCCACTGATCCGTTCGATTGCAGAGTTGGAGGTGCTCGACTCGACAAAGATTGCTGGGATGTTGTTCTCTTTGATGAAGTCGATCATTTTCACGATGTCGGCTAAGCCTGGCTCGCTAACCGTAGAGATGCCTTGCACACCGACGACCTTCAAGCTGTAGGCGCGGCCGAGGTAACCGAATGCATCGTGACTGGTGATGAGGATTCTTCGGTCTTTAGGGATCGTTTTGACCATTTCTTTCGCCCAGGCGTCGAGGGCTAGATACTCGGCTTCCAAGGCAGTTCCGCGCGCCCGAATGCCGGTTTCGTCTTCTGGAAACACCTCGACGAGAGCTTCAACCACTGTCGGAACTGTCGAGGCCCACAGCCCGGCATCACCCCAGACATGAGGGTCAGCGTGACCACTGCCATCGCTTGGGTCGATGAGTTTTTCCTCAGGAATGGATTCTCCTAGTGATACAACAGGACGACCGGAGTCTTCGATCTTATCGAAGGTTTCTGCCATCTTCCCTTCGAGGTAGATCCCATTATAAAAGACCGCCTTGGCTCCATGAAGCGTCGCGACATCGCCGGCACTCTCTTTATAGCCGTGGGGATCGACACCAGGGCCCATGAGTCCAATCACTTCGACTTGGTCGCCCGCTATCTCACGAACCATGTCGGTGATCATCGTTGTGGTGGCAACGATGTGAGATCCGCTGCCCGAACCGCTGGATCCCGATTTGCCTTCCCGTGACCCACAGGACGAGAGAAGCCCGCTGCCAAGAATGGCAAGCACCCCCAAAAGCGGCAGGGCCATGCGTCTGGTAAATTTCGCAGTGAAGGTTTGACCGATCATAGGGGTATTCTACGGCGTCCTAGAGTTTCGTAAACCTCAGGATACGGATGGTCGACAAAAACGAACATTATCACTTCCGCTTTCAATCGCCCCCTCATCGGATTTCTTGATGGGCTGCTTCGTTCTGACGTGAGATCGGAGCCAATTGTGAAAAGAAGCATCGTTCTCACATTTTTAATTAAAATTACAATTTATAAATATTATTATTGATTAAATTATAATTATGGTCATATTTTAGCGTCTTATCTTTACAAATACATAATATATATGAAAAACATCAATATCCTCACGGCGATCGCATTCGCAGGCCTCGCATCTTCAGCTTCGGCAGTTGTGCAATGCACAGAATTTGGAAGCGAAGCTCGAACTGCTTGTTGGGCGAGAAAGGCTGTCCTGCATAGTGTGATCACCAAGCCAACGTTTGCCTCCATCAACGGTTCGATCGTTGCCACACCAACGACCACAACAACGACTCCGACCTATCTAAACGGATCGACAGGTTGCACCACCAGCAATTCTCACGGCTCCTACAACTTTGGTGATAACAGCACTCAGACAATCAGCACCGAGCTGTCCTACAACGTTTGGTCGGATGGTCGCACCCAAGACGACGCCTTGTTCATCTATTTCGGAGAGACCGCTGACAATTCAATCGCACTGAGCGGTGCGATCAATGGCGTAACTGGAATGATTGATTTCAGTATTGAGAACGAAGTCGCTGGCGGCGGTGCTACAAGCATCAGCCTCGGTTCGCTCGCCATCGGTGATTCGCTCAATATGACTGCATTGACCGTTAATTCGAGTATCACACAGAATGCATCAGGTAGCTTTGACCTAACTTACGGCATTACAGATTCAACTGGAGCAATGGTTCTTAGTGGCACAGAGTCGAATCTATCGAACTCCACGTTGGCTACCTCAGATAGCATCCGACTCGGTCATACGCATACGAGAGGCAGCGACACTTATAGTGACGACACAGAATACGAAGCTGGTGCTTCGTTCCTCGGAGGAACTCGTCTTGCCGACGGAAGTTACAACGAGGCTAAAATCTGCGCCGATTGCGCTCCTGAGCCCTCAAGTGCGCTCCTTCTCGCCCTGGCTGGCATCGGAGCTATCACCCGCCGCCGTCGCTAGACGCTCATAATACAAACCTTAAGATCAGCCCTCATCGGATTCCTCCGGTGGGGGCTGCTTTGTTTGATTCTACGCATAATTAGAATGTTCACAGGCGCTTTTGTTAAAATTATAAAAAATCATTATTATTATTGATTATTTCTCTAAGCGGTTATATTCAGTCAGACTTATTATTACAAACTGATATTAGATATGAAAAACATTTTTAACCTCACCGCAATCGCACTTGTTGGTCTTACATCTTCAGCTTCTGCAGTTGTGCAGTGCACAGAGTTTACCAACACCGCTACCAAAGCTTGTTGGGCAAAGAAGGCTCTCTTGGAGCAGCAGATTCTGAAGCCAGTCACCTCCTACCAATTGCAAGCTGAGAAATTGACAGTGTCGGCACCGCAAAAGAAAGCAGTCACAGCTGAAAAGGTCGCAACTACCTCAGTTCAGCCCCAAAAGACTTCGGTTGCAGTTGCTGCACCAGTCTACCTGAATGGATCGACAGGATGTGTTTCGAGAAATGCGGTTGGTAGCTACAACTTTGGCGACGACAGCACGCAGTTCATTAATTCTGAGTTGTCCTATGAATCCTGGACAGATGGCCGCACCCAAGACGACGCCCTGTTTATCTATTTCGGAGAGTCGGCAACTGACTCGATCGCATTGAGCGGATCGATCAACGGCGTAACTGGAATGATTGATTTCAGCATTGAGAACGAAGTTGCTGGCGGTGGTGCTACAAGCATCAGCCTCGGTTCGCTCGCGATTGGTGATTCACTCAACAAAACCGCGCTGACGTTTGACACTGGATTGACCCAGAATGCATCCGGTAGCTTTGATCTCACCTACAGCATCACTGACTCAAGTGGCGCAGTGGTTCTCGGTGGCACGGAGTCGAATCTTTCGAACGCGACATTGGCTACTTCGGACAGCATCCGCCTCGGTCACTCGTACGCTACGGGTAGCGATACTTTCAGTGACGGGACATCAACTGAAGCTGGTGCGTCGTTCCTCGGTGGCACTCGCCTCGCTGACGGAAGCTATAGTGCTGGTGGCAAGATCTGCTCCGATTGCGTTCCTGAGCCTTCAAGTGCTCTCCTTCTCGCCCTTGCTGGCATTGGAGCAATTACCCGCCGCCGTCGCTAGACGCTAACAAGCACCAACCCTTTCGAGCAGCCCTCATCGGATTTTCCGGTGAGGGCTGTTTTCGTTTCTGATTTGGGCTTAAACCAGTCCAAACGCCACCGCCAGAAAACCTGGGCTATTGATCCCACCGTGGCAATCCGAGCGATGTGTTCTCGCGGTTCTGCACAACCAAGGGAGGAAGTAGTAGGATCGGAAGCAAGGTGATCACCACCTGCCAGCCGAACGTCCGGCCAGCGAGAACTAATACACGATTGGTTCCCAACCTGTGGCCTCGGAGCACCAAGGGATGGCGACCCGAGTGATGAACAAGAGCCAAATTCCAGCAAAGCCGAAGATTCTAGCAGTCGATCGAATGCCTAGCAGGGTGTTAAAAAAGGCGGTGGCTCGTCGCGGAGCCTCATGTGATCGAGGGTTAGGCGCGAGGATCAAGTGGA
>ENA-ORXR01004193-ORXR01004193.1-marine-metagenome-genome-assembly--contig:-NODE-4193-length-12221-cov-3.283679_pt1 | contig 12221 bp, 14 predicted proteins | sample MGYA00237866_ERZ511479 | MGnify/ENA metagenome assembly ERZ511479 | reverse complement strand
TGAAGAAGAAGTATATATGACCAATTTAGCAGAAGCTAAAGGGTCTTGGCTACTAACCTGTGTTTGATCATAACCACCATCAAAAAATTCACCTTGCTCTAGACTCACTTAACCCAGATATTTAACGAGGTTGGAACCTACTTTGGTGGGGGGACATTAATTACACTGCTCAACGGTGAATACCGGTGGAGTAAAGATATTGATTTCATTTGCCCCATCGGCTCTGGCTACCGACGACTGCGCGAGATTGCCTCAGATGGACACTTTAAACCACAAGTGTTTTTTGCCAAAACTGATAATTTAGAATTTCCCCGAAAAATGAAGGCCGATCAATATGGGGTGAGATTTCTTGTAATTGTAGATCAAACACCAATCAAATTTGAAATAATCGCAGAAGCCAGAATCGACCTAAATCCTCCGATGCATCTTGACTGGATTCCGGTACCTAGCTTGGATCATGAGGACCAGTGTACAGAAAAGTTATTAGCCAACTCAGACCGCTGGGTCGACACCAGTGTAGAGTCCAGAGACTTAATCGACTTGGCGATGCTTCGTCATAAAGGTCTAATTTCAAAGGGTGCTATAGCAAAGGCTGAGAATGCTTATCCGGTAATTCCTGAGTTAAAGAAAGCACCCCATAAGTTCATCGAAAACAGCCAATATCGAAACAAGTGTTTTACAGCACTAGAGATTGAGGATAAAAGCGCTATTTTACAAGGCGTTAACTGGTTATCTCAAGATTGGAAACTGGGCATAGCCACCGAATAAGTAAAACGAACTGCTAAATTTGCTACTTCAGCTTTGCACCCAAACCAGCCTTAACTCACAGTTATCCAACCACACTCCTACCGCTGCTCAGCCCGCCAGTTCTCAGCAATTCCCACATTAGAATTATCTGCCACCAACATCCCCTTCCCTTTAATAATATCCGCCGCTCGCTCAGCTAGCATCATCGTCGGTGCATTCAAGTTACCATTCGGAATAGTTGGAAATATCGAAGAGTCAACAACCCTTAAGCTCTCGATGCCATGCACCTTAGTATCCGGCCCAACCACCGCCATATCATCGGTGCCCATCTTACAGCTACAAGATGGATGGTAAGCACTCTCCACCGCCTGACGAACAAATGCATCAATCTCTTCGTCAGTCTGAATGTCTTCACCGGGTTGAATTTCTCCATCACGAAACTCATCAAATGCCGCCTGCTCGATAATCTCTCTTGTTAAACGAACGCAGGCTCTAAAACCTTCGATATCTTCCTGTTCTTGTAAGTAGTTAAAGGTGATGTCTGGCTTATCACTAAAGTCTGGCGACGTCACTCGAACCGAACCGCGACTAAACGGTTTATTGTGACCCACATGCACCTGAAAACCATGCCCATCAAAAGCCGCATTCCCATCGTAGCGCATGGCTGCCGGTAAGAAATGATATTGAATGTCTGGCCACTCAACACCTGCTTTGGAACGAATAAAGGCGCAAGACTCAAAGTGATTGGTGGCACCTAAACCTGTTTTAAATAAGATCCACTGCACGCCGATTTTGAACTTACTAAACAAATCCAATTTCCCATTTAGCGTAATTGGCTGCTTACATCGGTACTGGAAATAAAACTCCAAATGATCCTGAAGGTTTTCACCAACCCCTGGCAGATCATGTTTGACTCCAATCCCCGCTTTCTTCAGCACTTCAGCCGAGCCAATGCCTGACACCTGAAGCAGCTGTGGAGAGCCAATCGAACCTGCACTAACAATTACCTCTCGCTTAGCCAACGCTTGCTTCACTTCGCCACCATGCTTGTACTCAACGCCCGTTGCTTTTTTCCCATCCAGAACAATGCGTTGCGTTAGTGCTCGCATCTCAACGGTGAGATTGGCGCGCTTCATGGCTGGCTTAAGATATGCATTGGCAGTTGATTGGCGACGGCCATTTTTCACATTCATGTGCATTGGGCCAAACCCTTCCTGACGTTCGCCATTGTAGTCTTCGGTATGGAAATATCCGGCCTGTTTGCCCGCTTCTATAAAGGCATCGTAGAGTGGGTTTTGACGGTTGTTCCCGTTGTTTACACCAACCGGACCACCGATGCCTCGGTAGTTATCTGCACCGAAAGACCAATCTTCCATTTTCTTAAAGTAAGGCAGGCAGTTTTTATAACTCCAATCGGTTGCACCGTGAGCTTCCCATTCATCATAGTCTTTCGCATTACCGCGCAAAAATACCATGCCATTAATAGAGGAAGACCCGCCAAGCACTTTACCTCGAGGGCAGTGCATCTCGCGATTGTCCAAATAGGGCTCTGGCTGAGTCTCGTACTGCCATGCAAATTTCTCCGTATTCATGGGAATTGACAGAGCTGTCGGCATCTGGATGAAAATACTGCGGTCACTGCCACCAAACTCGAGCAACAATACACTGACATTCTCATCTTCGGTTAAACGATTCGCGAGGATACAACCTGCCGATCCAGCGCCTACTATTACGTAATCGTATTCTTTATTTTGCATGTGACACTTGCCTCAATCGTTAGATGGGAAGATGTTATGAGCTCCCTATCTAAAAAGGTCAAGGGACATCCACCCAATTAAGCTTTAAACTAGCCCAAAGTGATATTTAGTCGCCAATGAGGAGGATGAAGTGAGTTTAAACCGTAGAGAGTTTTTACAGATGTTAGCCGCTGCCAGCGCCGCAGGTTTTCAACTAAACAATGCGTATGCTGGCGACGCCTCAGCAAAAGTGGCTAGCAAAAGCCCCGCTAATCCTTACGAACTCCCAGCTTTTGGCAATGTGTCGGTTATGCACTTCACCGACTGCCATGCCCAGTTGAACCCTATTTACTTTCGTGAGCCCAGTATCAATTTAGGTGTTGGCGAAATGAATGGACGCCCACCCCATCTAGTCGGTAAGCACTATTTAGAACATTATGGTATCGCGCCAAACTCGTTGGAAGCGCATGCCTTTACTTACCTCGACTTCAACGAAGCAGCACAAAAATATGGAAAAGTCGGCGGATTTGCTCACCTTAAAACCTTAGTCGATCAAATTCGCGCGCAACGGCCCGGCGCATTACTGCTTGACGGCGGCGACACTTGGCAAGGTTCGTGGACGGCGCTACAGACGAATGCCCAAGACATGGTCAACGCGCAACTCGAACTTGGCGTGGATGTTATGACCGCTCATTGGGAAATGACGTTTGGGATGGATCGTGTCACTGAGATTGTTGAAAATGATTTTGCTGGCAAAATCAACTTTGTCGCTCAGAACATCATCACCACTGATTTTGAAGAACCTGTTTTTGACCCTTACGTTATTAAGGAAATTAACGGCGTGCCGGTGGCAATTCTAGGTCAGGCCTTCCCATACACGCCTATCGCCAACCCAAGACACTTTGTTGAGGACTGGAGTTTTGGTATTCGTGAAGACCGTATGCAGGAGATGGTTGATGAAGCTCGTGAGAAAGGAGCAGCCGCTGTTATTCTGCTCTCTCATAATGGTATGGATGTCGACCTAAAGCTTGCCAGTCGCGTCACTGGTATTGACGCAATTATGGGTGGCCACACTCACGATGGTATTTACCAACCTACAATCGTCGAGAATTCTGGCGGCAAAACACTAGTGACCAACGCAGGCTCTAATGGGAAGTTCTTGGGCGTGCTGGACTTGGAAGTCAAGGCAGGCAAAGTTACAGATTTTCGCTACAAGTTATTACCGGTCTTCTCCAATCTAATCAAAGCCGATGCTGGAATGACACAGCTTATTGAAAAAAGTCGTAAGCCTTATGAAAAGGCACTGGCTGAAGAACTGGCTGTCTGTGATGACACGTTATATCGACGCGGTAACTTCAACGGTACTTTCGATCAATTAATCTGTAATGCGTTAATGGAAGGGCTGGACGCACCGATTGCGTTTTCACCGGGTTTCCGCTGGGGCACCAGCATCTTACCAGGCCAGCCGATAACCTTCGAGCATGTCGCTGATCAAACTGCGATTACCTACGGCACGGTGACCCGCAATCTTTTGAGCGGTGAATTAATTAAAGAAATACTCGAAGATGTAGCCGACAATCTATTCAACCCTGACCCATATTACCAACAAGGAGGAGACATGGTTCGAGTGGGAGGCTTAGCCTTTAGTTTTAACCCTACTGCTGCCATGGGAAGTCGCGTCTCTGATTTAGAGCTGGATGGTAAACCACTGGATGCAAAGAAAGAATATCCCGTCGCTGGTTGGGCGAGCGTTCAAGAAAACGTTCCTGATAATAAGCAGATTTGGGAAGTGGTTGCAGATTATCTCAAAGACAAAAAAACCATTGGACGCGTTGAACTTAATACGCCGACATTAAAAGGTGTGGATGGAAATAAGGGAGTTGCTTAGAAGGTATAGATCATGCCAAGAGCATAACGCTCGAGGTCTTCATCTTCGTCTATAAAAAAACGCTGAACCTCGGCAGTTACTGAAAGGTCTGGAGTCAACTTGTAAGTTGCTCCTAATTGAAGCATGGGGTCTACGCTTTTCTTAACCTCGTTTTCAGCTACTGCTAATGAGCTAGCACTCGCTTCATGTTCTCCACGATGAATGAATGCGCCTGCTGCAACGTGAGTAGATAACCTTGGGTTTACGGGCATATGGTGTAGAAACCCTACATGAGTCCCATTTTCCAGTCGCGGTAACACTCTTAGAACGGATCGAAGTGCCGCTTCAGCCTCCCCAGGATTTAATACAACATCAAGTGGCTTCTCACCAATCACATTGGGATAATCCAAATTAATGACAACACCATTCTCATCAAACTCCAAGGGCTCATATCCATGAGGAAAAATAATTACATCTGTATTTTCAAAGGGAAGGTGTGACGACCCCATTCCAGCAATAACAATTCCTGAAAAGAGTAAGATAGAGAAACTTACCGCAACGCTAATTCTCACTAAGACTTTCATGAGCTATACCTTCCTGGATCTTTGGGGAGTAACAGGAAGACTTTAAAGAATTAATTGCACCCTGCCTTGAGGTTTGACAACAGGAAGACTTAAACGACTGACTAACGGAAAGAGGCTACAAACAAAACGGCCAGCTGATTTCTCAGCTGGCCGCGATATCGTCGTGCGAGTGGCGTCTGTTAAACAGGCGTTACATTGTTTGCACAAGGACCTTTTTGGCCTTGGCCAACTTCAAACTCTACTGCCTGACCGTCGTTAAGCGTTGCATAGCTCTCACCACTTTTGATCTCACTGTGGTGAACAAATAGGTCTTTTCCGCCGTCATCTGGAGTGATGAAACCAAAACCTTTAGCCGCGTCGAACCACTTCACTGTACCTTTACTCATACTTATCTCTTAAATTAAATTGTAAATCTGATCGTTCTGCGCGGGAGTATACCTGTAAAAGCTCATAAAACCTAAGTGTGAAAATTATTTATCGGTAATACTTAAATTTAATGCATACAAGTCTCACAGTTACTCACTGGCTAGTGTCATTAAATCTTCTGCTAACAGTAAACAACGACAGTATTGCAAGCAGGAAAAACAGTTTATCTGACATACTTCCACCGCCACCATCATCATTCTCACTGGTATTTTGATTTTCTGTACCGCTACGAACTGATTCAGCTTCTGGAACGATGGTAAGACTACCTGAGCTTAATGCGAAGAACCCACTTGAAGCGCAACGTACCATGATCACACTATTACTTGAGGCGTTGGAAGCAACCGTGAATTCATGCTCTCCATCATTCGCCGTTCCGCTGGCGATAGTCACGTCAAAGTTCTCGTCACCATTATCAGACATTAAGATATCAACCGCAGCACAGCTAATTGGTGACTGATCGGTATTCGCAACATCCCATCTAACAGATGTCGTAGCACCCGCCTCAAGCACGGAACCCTGTGCCGGTTCAGTTATTTGAAATAGGCTACCACCCGCAACTACCGTTACTTTCATTTCATCAGTTGCAACACCACCCTTGCCATCTCGCACAGTCAATCTAAAATTCAGGTCACGACTGGTCGTTGGTATAGCTTCACCAATTTTCAGACTACCAGCTGCATAATCAACTAAATCAGGTAAATAGCGGTCAGGACTTGGTGAAGGCTGCAAGGAACGGAACAATGGGCGTGAGCCATTATCAATCATACTAGACCTGCCAGTTGAGCGAGTACCAGTATCATATTGCTCCCAGATATAGGTCAGTCCATCGCCATCTGTATCGCTGCCCGACCCCTCAAGCTTGAATGGCATATTGGCAGGAATAGTAAAGTCAGCACCTGCATCAGCAACGGGAATAGTGTTTTGTATCGTTGTCACTGTGCCACAACCTGCACGTTCTGCGGTTTCTAATATTTGCTGAATAGAGCCGGTATGAAAATGAGGATCGCTATTTTCTTGTAAATCCTGAAATCCACAAATACCCGCGTAGCCCATGATCGTTGAACCACTGCCGGGCTCCCAAGCCGTCGCCTGTGTTCGGTTACCACCACTACAGCTAAAGGACGTTCCGTTGAAAGTATGGTTGGCTCCGAGCTGATGGCCTAACTCATGGGCAACATAATCAATATAAAATGCGTCGCCTGTTGGCGTACCGACACCTGTCATGCCGATTGATTTGTTGATGTTTTGGCAAACCCCCGACAGAAAAGCTAAACCGCCGCCGCCTGTATTTAATACATGGCCGATATCAAAATCGCTATTGGGAATAATGGTGGGCAAATTATCCGCATTCGCCTCCGCATCATCTTCTGAGTTATCAAACGGGTCATTAAATCTATCCGCGTAAACGATGTCGTCGTTATTCGCTACTAATTCGAATTTTATTGATAAGTCCCGTTCAAAAACCTCATTTACGCGAGTAATCAGTGTGACGATAGCCGCTAATGCACGCGTCTTTCCACCATGAAATGCCGTGTATTCCGCTGCCGCACTCATAGCCAATCGATAAGTACGTAACGTGGTACCAATTAAAGGCCTGCTAGAAAATGGCGAATTTGCTGTGACATCAGTGGTCAACAATCCAGGCCTTATTACTGTATCCTGCTGGCGAGCAACCAAAGGCTCGGCGTCTGTACCATAATAGGCCACATAGTTTCCGGTATCGTCCCTGAGCTCTGGGTCAATAAACACCCATTTGCCGTCATGATGAAACATCCCATGAAAACCTTGCGGCGTAATATCAAAACTACCTCGATTCGCTGGATTATCAACATCAAAGGCTTTGAAGGTTTGGATTTGCGGATATTTACGTGCCAGCTCATCAGGCATGACTGATGATCGGCTAAACTGGTAATTGACCGTTGAACCATCTGGTAATGGCAGGTTAACAACGGCAGCTCCAGACAAAAATTCAACTTTTATCTGATCTAGGCTGGCGGTAAGACGCCGACCTCTCTTCACCATCACATTAACCGAGGAGACGTCGCTCGTGGCTCTAGCTTGGTAGCTTTCAGTAACATCTTGCCAAAAATTAGTTGCCGCGTTTAATGGCTGTAGTGCCGTGCAACTAAGTACAATGGTCAAGCCCAGAATATGACTCCATTTCATCTAACCGTCCTGTTCAATCCTACGTTATGTTTATAAATATCGACCAAGATGAGGTCGATATAGCAGCCCTTTTAAGCAAGATCTAATTGCCTAGGCAAATTTTAAGAATAAACCCCTTATATTCGTAGAGTGCCACAATTTGGGCGTTCAGTGTCAACATTACGATTCTTTATAATAGTCCGGCCAGTGTCTAAGAATTACCGGACTATCTGACGCATAGCTATGACAAGTGTTCAAAAGTGGTGGCCGAGGGCTATTGGGTAAGCCATTCTCACGTTTCTCTTCTGTTCTCTTACCTTCATTGCGACCACTGAAAACAGTTTGAAAAGCGGTTGTTGCCATTGGACCTAGAAGTTCCGTCAAATGCGTGCAGCCAGCGGTACCTCGCATCAGTGTGCGAACCTGTTTATTCCAGCCCACGCCCATGCTTAAACCAATTAGTTTTGTATAGTCTGGGGCAATTGAATGACAGTGGTTATAGGGTGAGAAGTCAGTGACGGCTTCAACGTCTTTTACCTGCATATTGTCGTTTATGGTTAGACGTATCCACATACCGTGCAGCGGCTCTTCAGCTTCTATATGCCCTCCCCGATCGATGTTTTCAAAGCGATAAGGCTTGGTGTCGACTATATTGCCCTCTATGTCCCAGAGGTCGTCTTCTCGCAAATAGCCAGTGACGGTGACTTTTCTTGTGTGCATTATTTTTCTTGGGGCGGGCGTTGAGAGTGGCATAGTGGCTTTATCAGTTTTGAGAGTGAGTTGATTTTAGTGGCTATAGGTGGGTTGTACAACTTTTAGAGTGAGGCGGCTCTTGGTGCTCTCAATATCAGTTCACGCCGCTACGCGGCTAAAGGCCTGATATTAAGAGCACCAAGAACCTTATTCATTACGGTTAGTGGTTTTTGTGTTGGTTTCTTGTTGTGCTGGGGCTCTTGCCGTAGTGATCTTTGAAACTGTGACTGAAATGGGTGCTGCTGGAGAATCCGCAGGCAATGGCAATATTGAAGATTGAGGCATTGCTTTGGCGGAGTAGCTGGCGGGCTCTTGCGAGTCTTAATTCTAGGTAATATTTTGCGGGCGATTTTGCTAGGTATTTTTTAAACAGGCGTTCCAGTTGACGGCGCGATAAATCAACAGACTCTGCAAGCTGGGTGGCGCTTAATGGATCGTCAATATGCGTTTCCATAAGCTGCACGATCGAGTGAACGGACTGTGGTAACGTCGGATCTCTGGGAAGCATGGTTAAGCTACCATCAGCGGCTTCACCTAATACGCTGTCGACATTGAGGATGCCTTCGACGCGATGCATTAAGTCTTCACTGCTTAATTGGCCGATCAGGCTTAGCATCATGGATAAGGTGCTGGTTGCACCTGCACTGCTCAATCGTTCCCGATCAATAACGTAGGGCTTTTTGCTGACGTTTACCTCAGGGAATACTTCGCTCATCAGCGCATGGTTTTCAGGATGAATGGTGCATTCATAGCCTTGCATGACCCCAGCTTGTGCCATGATATAGCTACCGTTCCAGATGCCACCGATATGGCGATTCAAGCGCGCTGATCGTTGGATGATGACTTTGAGTTTTGGGTGAACTTCTAGATTAGTGCGTAGGCCGCCGCAGACTAATAAGACATCGATCTGTTTTGGTGAAATTTCCCGGTAGGCACCATTTACCGAGACGTCGATGTTTAAGTCGCTTTTTACGGATTCGCCATTTTCACCATAGAAAGCGAAATCAAAGCATTTGAAATGGCTGAGTAAATTGGCGGTGACTAATGCATCTACTGCACCAGTGAAGGCCATCATAGAGAAATTCTCTAGTAAGACGAATGCCACATGGCAACTCTTTCGATCACTGTGCTTTTTATTACTAGTCATACCTTATTCTAAACGAGCTATAATTTGTATGGCACGATAAGGATGTTAGTATCAAACAAAGCTTGCATTAATCCCACTCACTCCGCAGCTCATCTTGATAGCTCAAACCATCTTTAGGGTTTTTAGCCCACAGGCCGAATGCTGTTTCGTCACTGACTGTGTCGAAACGTTGCAGGTAATCTCTAACAGCACGCCGTATTAGTTCTGCCCTTGAAATCCCTTCTTTTTCAAGTAAAGGCTTCATACGTTCAAGCTGCTGATCAGGTATTTCAATAATTGTTCTCATTAGCCTCACCATCATCAGATATATGATGACACCATAATCTCAATCTTGAGTGATTACAATGAAACTGCCGCTTGCTGATCGGTTTGACTTCGTCTCTAAAATATCAATACAATAACGTTAGAAATTCCAACTTTCCAACGAGGTATGAGCTATGTCTCATGTTCAAATAAAACAGAAGTATCAGGTAACGATCCCCCTCTCTATTCGTAAGAAAATATCACTTCAAGAAGGCGATATGCTTGAAGCAATCGAAAGAGATGGTTTGATTATCTTAATCCCTAAAAACATTACCCATAAACAACCAGAAGCCAACAAGAAACCCTCCTTGATGTCTCTCATGGGAGTGAATGAAGGCAGTGGCCTTTATGAATCTGCTAAAGATATTGATCAAACTATTCGCGAGCTGCGTGACGAATGGCAATAGAAACCACCACAAGAAAGGTCTACTTTGATACGAATGTATTGATCTACCTGATAGAGAAAAACCTCACCTACCATGACAAAATTGCTTCACTAATTGCGTCTTTAGACAAACAGGGTTGCGAGGTTTTTACCTCTGAATTGACACTTGCTGAGTGTCTAGTTAAACCCTTTGCTGATGATGACAAACATTCCCAAGCAATCTATACCAAGAGCATAAAAAACTCAGACTTTTTAAAGGTTAAACCTGTGACCAGAAAAATCTTGGTCGAAGCTGCACGACTACGCTCTTTGTATAAAAACAAGCTGCCAGACTCCATCCACCTCGCAACTGCTATAGCAATGGGTTGTGATATTTTTGTTGGGAACGATAAGAAAATCAAAGCTGGAAACGAGATAAGGCTGCTTATGCTAAATGACTAAACTCAAAACAAAGACAAAGAAGCTATAAGGAAGGGCTTCACACCACAATCCCTCTAAGTTTCACTACCTCGTTGACAGAAAGACCCGTTGTTTCTGCAATAGCTGCATCGTCTAGGTAACTAAGGAGCTTCTTTGCCATTTCTAGACGCTCTTCCTCTCGCCCCTCTTCTCGACCCTCTTCCCAAGCTGTATCCGTCACATTCTTTAAGTCACGGTAATACTTTAAGCTATCCTGATACGCTTTGCGCTCAGCAGGGTCAAAACGAGCCAACTGTGCAACCTCAAACAATTGTAAAAATATCTTCTCCTGCAACTCATCAGGAACTGCATCCATTTCATGTAAATGTCGGAAAATGTAAAACCATTTATCTTGAGTCGTTTTAAGTTCAGCCAGTGTTTTTTTGAAATTAGGAAGGGTTAGATAAATGAAGGTTAGCTTGTCGTAAAACACTTCTCCATACTGATTCTTAAGCTGTACCTGATGGACAACACTATCATCACTTTCAGCTCTGTCTTCATCAAACACAAAGTCCAGAATACCAACGGTATAGACTGCCGACAGCTTGTAATCCCAGTCACCCCGCTTCGCCTGCTCTTGAATCGGGAAAGTCGCGTAGTACACGCTGCGGTCTTTAAAATAGTTCTGCTTCGCCTTTTGCAGCTCTACGATAAAACGCTCACCGCTAGGGCTAACACAGCTCAGGTCAAAAATCGCCTTACGATCCATCACCATCGCGCCTTGCTGCTCATTACGGGAATATTGCAGATCTTCGATTTGATGTTTTTCAGGCAGCAGCGTGTTCAAGAAGCTAATTAACAGCTCCTTGTGCGATTCTTCACCAAACAATTTCTTAAACCCAAAGTCGGTAAACGGGTTTACATATTTATCCTGCATAACCCACCTCAGTAATGCATTACTAGAGTAAATAAGGATAACACTGAACAGGCTTAGCGGCACAAATTACGCACTTTTAACTAATCAAGACCAAACAAGGCTCACGCTTTAAACCTTCCTAATCGGGCCTGAGTATTGAGCAACTAAAGCATCTGAAGTCAACAAGGTAATTCCCTCTGCATTCGCCTGAGCGACTAAGATTCGATCAAACGGATCTTTGTGAATGTGGGGTAAAGCACTTACGCCTATTGTGTGTTCACTATTAATCGGTAGCTCTGCATATCCGTTATCAAATAAACCTCGACGCAATACACGCGCATCGACTTTAAAATCATCACGCGCCAAACCACTCTTAATCACTATCTCCCAAATACTAGCAGCACTGAATAGCAGTTCGTTATCTTGGTCAGATAATAAAGCATGAGCCTCTTTAGATAATTTTTCAGGGTTTCCGCTGGCCCAAAGTAGCAGATGTGTATCCAGCAATAGCTTCATCAATCGATACCAAACAGGTGCTCGATTTCACCTTGCCCCATCTGATCAAAGTCATCAGGCACTGACATTTGCGACGACATAAAGCCCAAGCGTTTAACCTCTTTTGCGTCGGGGGTAGATAAAGGAACGACTTTCACCATTGGCTTGCCCGCTTTTGCAATAATGAATGGTTCACCCTTTACAACCTGCTCTAACAGACGGGAAAGGTGGGTTTTTGCTTCGTGGATATTGATGGTTTGCATTGGAACTACCAATTAGACTAAGTTTAGTTAGTTTACCCAATTCTAATCAAAGCTG
>ENA-ORXR01004192-ORXR01004192.1-marine-metagenome-genome-assembly--contig:-NODE-4192-length-12224-cov-4.046349_pt1 | contig 12224 bp, 7 predicted proteins | sample MGYA00237866_ERZ511479 | MGnify/ENA metagenome assembly ERZ511479 | reverse complement strand
AGACCGCGTGTTTCCACGTGACGGGCAACGATGCCGGCAGACTGCTCTTCCAATGTGCCCTGAATAGAGCGCGCCATTGAAGCACAGAAGCTGTGTAGGACGAGAAGCGGGATAGCCGCATAGAGACCAAGCATTGTGGTCACAAGCGCGACGGAGATACCACCAGCCATCAGCTGTGGATCGCCTGTTCCGTAGATCATCATAGCTTGGAAGGTCTGGATCATACCCGTAACCGTACCGAGCAGTCCGAGGAGCGGAGCCACACCGGCCAGAAGCTTGAGGATATTTAGGCCGAATTCGAACTTCGGTGATTCCCGCAGGATCGCCTCGTCGAGTTTCAGCTCAACCGTGTCCGCATCTTTATTCTGCGCACCTTCGTAAGCCATCATGACACGGCCCAAAGCATTTGATTTGGACGGCTGCGCTTTACGCTTCTGACCATTAATGGCCATTTTCGCGAAGAACAGACGGATAATGTTCAACACACCAAACAGGACACCCAAGATGGCCATGATGATGATGAATTTACCGATGTTACCACCTTGAACCCAGTGACGCTCCTTAAAGGACGGCACGCGCTCAAATGATTTCAGCAATTCGCCGCGTGTCGGGTCAAGTGGTGCATAGACCAACTCACCGGCACCTGCGCCTGCAACTTTTTTCGCAGCCGCTGAAATCTGGCCACCCGGTTGGCTGGGAAGCTTTGTCAGAAGCGGAGCGTTCTCACCGGATTCTGCGTCCGTTTTCTTATAGCCCAAAAATTCTGCGCTGTTGGTTGTAAAGATTGAGAATGGACCGACACGGGTCACGGCCTGAACCGCACCATTGTCAATGTTTGCGACCGGAGCTTCAAATTCAGCAACTTGGCGCTGAGCTTTGATTTCTTCCAGCATGGATTTCCAAATGCTGTCCAAATCTTCAGAGGACGGCAGAGCTTTGGATTCTGCAATCCGGCCCAGAACAGCTGTCCGCTTTGGATATTGCGCTGTGATCAAAGAGCTATCGAGAAGTGCCTTGAACTCACCGGCTTTGGAACGGGCAAGACCGAAGACTTCACCGAAGTCGCCTTGCGCAGCGCGCAAATCAGCCTCGAGCCGTTCGATTTGATTGCGATTGGATGCGAATGAACGCTCAACGCTTGCCGCGCGGTTTTCCAAGGTGCGCAATTCTTGCTGGGCTGAGTTTAACAGTCCTGATTGCTGGTTAGCACGCTGCTGGAACTGTTGCACGCGGGCGCGGTTTTCCTGCTCCACTTTCGCGGCATTCTGACGAATGTCGTTTAGGAGGGCATCGACCGAGTTAATTTGTGCCGCAGCCGGACCAGCCGACAACAACAGGGCGGAACCGAACACGGCTGCCGTCGCTTTTGAGATGAATTTCATTTTGACGCTCATGTTAAGGATTCCTCTATTCTATTGACCGGCCAAGACGGGTGCAAAGACCACGCCCGGTGCGGCTTCGCCCTTGGCAATACGAATTGCCTGACGGAGCTGAATGGCATCTGCGCCGGTCAGGACATCCCAGTCCTTGTTACCCAGATTGTAAATTGCGATTTCACTTTCGTCCTTGGACACATAAACAAACGAAGTCCGGCCAAAGCGTATAAAGTTGACAACATTGCCCTCTCTCTTGGGATGCGCACCTTCATAGGATTCAATACCCAAACCGTAAGTCACTTCGGCCTTGTAGGCATTCAAAACTTGGCGATATTGCTCCGCCGGAGATACATCCGGATTGCCCAAAGCCGATTTCACATAATCGATACGTGCCATACGTTCATTCAGGTTGAACGGCAGGTCGGCCTTGATGCTGTCTTCCAACGCCGCTGTCATTTTTAACATCATCGGGCTCATGCCCTGTTTGATTTGATCAACCGTGCCAAGCTGACGACGCAAAGACGCGATTTCACTCTCCTGAGACGCCCGGAAAATATCCTGCTGCGCAACGAATAATTCAATATTGTCTTTTTGCTGCAAAACAGCGCGATATTCACGGACCGCGTTGTCGGCTTGGTCGTCCAGCTGCTCGACTTGACGCTGAGACGCCGCAGCAGCTGCCGTCGAAGACTTTGCCACACTGAGTGCGGTATCAAGCTGGGCCTGTGCCGGGGTGGCGAGCAGTCCAACTGCAACACCAGCCAGCAATAGGCGCTTGGCGATTGAAGATTTTAACATGGTTTCCTTCCAGGCTGCTTTAATTTTCGTTGCAGAGTGAGAGACTGACACCGCGTCAATGTCCCGCCCGCAATGGGTTTGATGAGGCGACACTATTGTGCCGCTTGCATAGTAATTGGCGCCGTCACGACACCGGGGGCACTCTCTCCGCGCGCAATGCGAACGGATCTACGAGCATTCAAAATATCACCGGAGCTGAGTTTCTCCCAGCCATTGGAATCTTTACTCCAACGGAAGCCTTCGCGGCTATCGAGATCAAGATAGATGAAAGACAGACGTCCAAAGTGAACGTAATTTCCGTCTCTGACGGTGTCAGAGATATCGTCGAGCGTTGACCCGGCTTCGATCTGCTTCATTTGATCTTTGGATAAATTGCAAACTGCAGACTTCACGTCTTCTCTGCAGGCCGCCATCCGGCGGCCCGGAGTCACAGGGTGATCGCCTGTGTAGGCTGAAATTGTATATCCGTAATTCGCCTCCACATCATAGAGTGTCATCGCGCGGCGGAATAAATCCGAGTCAAGCGTAGCCTCGTCGGCCAGCAAACCGCGTAGCCGATCCAATCGGGCGAAGCGCTCTTCTTTACGGAACGGCAAATCTGATTCGATGACCTTTTCAATTTCCGCAACCATTTCTGTCACGACACCCCGAACAGCCCCTTTTGTCGCCGGAACAGTTTTGATCTGAGACCTTAAGCTATCAATCTGATCCTTTTGACGGGCCGTCATGAGCTCGCGCTGCTCCGTCGCGATTTTCATATTCTGGATTTGATCCAGAACGCCAACATACTCGTTGACCGCTGCGTCAGCATCTTGCGCCTGCGCGGCCGTCGATATCCCAATCGGGGTGCTGACCAACAGGCCAAAACAAAGCGCAATACGGGCGGGTTTAAAATTCACCACTCACGTCCTCCAAATTCGCTCGCACACTTTATCGGTGCGTAATCGAAACCCGCTCAAGCGGGCAATTTCCTTAATCAAACATTACCCGGAATGGAGTGCAAGAGAATTTCGCGCAAAAAACCCCGATAGAATGATTTTATTTTGTTACAAAGTAACACAGATAAGGTCTTTTGTCCACAGTGAAGGGAAAAAACCGGCGCAGTTGTGGAAAAAAATTCCGAAGCCATTTGGGAATCAAGGACTTACGGTATGTCCAATGAATTGGACATGGTTGGGGCGGCTGGGTTCGAACCAACGATCACGGGATCAAAACCCGATGCCTTACCACTTGGCTACGCCCCAATATGACATGTAATGCCAGACGTGAGCGGCCTCATAATAGGCGCGCCCGCTCAACGCAACGGGTTTCAGTCAAAAAAAGCAGAGTAGCGAAATTGATGTCAGCGCCGAAAAGGAAGCGGCCCCCGCGCCCTTAAGACTTCTAAACTGTGAAAAGTCGAAAATTGCCTCTTGCGGGCGCTTTCTTATCGTTTATCAACAAATATCACGAAATCTCACTGACGTCTCCTGCACATGGGCCGTGGCCGTCGCCTCACTACTCAGAATGGACCGATTCGCATGCGTCAATTTTTCATTACAATGCTCGGAACGATTGCGGGTATTTTCGGCTTCTTCATTCTGTTGTTTATCATCTTCATTTTCTTCGGAATTATCGGAGCGATGTTCTCGGTTGGGGATAAGACACCGGATAAAGTCCTCATGTTAGACTTACGCGCGCCCATGATTGATCATTCCATCGGCGAGAGCCTGTTCGGCGAAAGTCCAAGTTCCGTGGTAGATACGGTTTACGCGCTGCACCGCGCGAAGGATGACAAGTCTGTGAAAGGCCTTTTCATCCGGGCCGAAAATTACGGCATGGCACCTGCCAGTGCAGAAGAGCTCCGGCTCGCCCTGCTGGATTTTAAAACCTCCGGTAAATTTGTGATCGCACACGCACAGGGATTTGAGAGCACATCTCTGATGTCCTATCAGGCCGTATCAGCCGCCGACGAGATTTGGATGCAAGACACAACGGGATTCGCCGTGTCGGGCATGCGGTCGGAATCAGAGTTTTACGGCGGCGTGATGGAGAAGTTTGACGCTGACCCTGAATTTTTCCAATTTCATGAATATAAGAATGCGGTGAATACCTATACGAAGAAAGGCTATACGCCTGAGCACAGGGAAGCGACGACCAGCTATCTGACATCTATATATGATAATGCCGTGGCTCAGATTGCAGAAGATCGCGGCATGACAGCCCCCGGGATCAAGCAGGTCCTCATGGCCTCCCCGCATAGCGCGGAAAATGCGCTGGAGGCCGGGATGGTCGATAAGCTAGGGCAGCTTGAAGAAGCCAAAGACTATGTGCGCAAGAAAGTCGGAAACGACAAAATCGCCTTCACCAGCGTGTCATCCTATGGCCCCGGCACGACGAGCGGCGACAGCACAATCGCCTTTATCGGCGGTCAAGGGGCGGTCTTACCGGGTCAATCTTCCGGCGGATCAATCTTCTCACCGGGCATCACGATGGGCGGCGACACCCTCTCCGCAGGATTTGACGCCGCGTTAAAAGACAAAAAGGTCAAGGCCATCGTCTTCCGCGTGTCATCGCCCGGCGGTAGTCCGGCAGCCTCCGATCAAATCTTGGCCGCAGCAGACCGCGCACGAGACGCCGGAAAGCCTGTTGTGATTTCCATGGGCCAATATGCAGCCTCAGGCGGATATTACGTCTCGGCCCACGCGGATCATATTGTCGCCTTGCCGCAGACTATCACCGGATCTATCGGCGTCTTCGGCGGCAAGATCGCGCTGGAAGGTACATTCGCCAAAGTCGGTTACAATATTGACGGCATCACAGTCGGCGGCGAATTTGCTGGCGCTTACTCCCCCGATGCTCCGTTCACGCCGACGCAAGCCGAAGCCTATCGCGGTCAGCTACAGGACATCTATGATGACTTCACAACACGCGTCGCCAATGGCCGGGACTTGCCGCTGGAGCGTGTCCAAGACATCGCCAAAGGCCGTGTCTGGACAGGCGTTCAAGCCAAAGAGATCGGCCTCGTTGATGAACTTGGCGGGATCATGACCGCAATAGATGCCGCAAAGAAGCTGGCAGAAATTGATGCGGATGAAGATGTTCGTATCAAAATCTTCCCTCGTCAGAAATCCATTGAAGAGCAGATCAATGACCTGTTCACAGGCTCTGCGCAAATGGCACAAGACGTTCAAACCTTGCAGGAGATTGCAGCCTTGCCGGAAGTGAAAGCCGCCCTTCGCGCCCGAAACAGCGCGCGTATCGGCCAAGAAATGATGGCTGATATTCCCGAAGTGAAATAGAGCAAGACTCAAAATCATAAAAGGCGGCTGGTAGATTTCGCGATTACGCGACCTACACCAGCCGCCTTTTTTGTGCTGAAAATTTCAGGCTATATGGGCTTATTACGGGGCCGGAATCTTTTCGCAGTCTGTCCGTTGCTTTTCATAGGCTGCGAGGTTTAGGCTGCGGGGACGTAAACTGGAACCGAGTATGACCCTATCGCCCCCCAACCGTCTTACGGCTTCAATGGTTGCATTATGCGTCATTACAGTCCCCCTGCCCGCTCTGGCGCAAATCTCGCCGACGAACCAAATCATTGGATGTCAGAGCATCGATAATGACATTGCCCGGCTGGAATGCTTCGACCAAGTCGCCGACCGTTTAAATACCGTCACAAAAAAACCGGCATCGCGAGCCCTTACGCCGGTTGTTCCGGAAACCGTCCCGATGGTGCCTAAGCCTCCTGTGCCAAGCGTTCCCGCATCTACAGCTGAGACAACAACTTATACGCCCCGCAAAGCCGTAACAGCAGCTCCCGAACCCAAGGCTGTTATTAAGGACTTTGGCAAGGATATGAGCCAAGGGCCTAAACCAACAGAAGCCGCCTTGCTCACCCCGAAAGGCGACGTCGTCTTTTCCGTAAAGCATGTGCAAATCTTCGATCACGTGAAGAAGCGGTTCTACATGACCAATGGCCAAGTCTGGGAACAAACGACGGCTGCCAATTTGGACATTGAAGAAGGTAAGCCGCCGGTCGGCACGACCGCTGAAATCTCGAAAAGTGGATTTGGGGGCTATAAGCTCAAGATCAATGACAAGAAATGGGGCGTGAAGGTCAAGCGCGTTCGCTAAGACAGCCCGCATAAAACCCGAGCAAATCAACCCTGATTGGAAAGCCTCCGGTCAGGGTTTTTTCTTGCTCAATGAACGGATGTAAAACCGAATGGGTGGTCGGCGCGTGACGGGTTTCCAAGTGTCGGAATATTCACGGCTACAATCTCATTGAGAGATCGGCTCAATAAAAAAGCCGCCCCGTGCATTTCGCGTGTTTCGCGAATTGCACCGAGCGGCTTTCCTGATTTTATTTGGGTCTAAACCTTAGAAGGTTTTGGACGCCGTCATGAATGCTGTACGGCCACGGAGGTCATAACCGATACCTGCCGGCACGTTCCCGATAAGCGTAGCGCCAACGTCTTGGTCCAAGATCGGAGGATCGCGGTCAAAGACGTTGTTGATACCGAGGACAAGGCCCCAGCTATCGCCGGCGTCATATCGAACGGAGATGTCGTGACGGAAGTAGTTTCCGAGCTTCTGAATAGTCTCGTTCGACGATGTACGTGCACCGGTCGCTGCAAAGCGGCCATCCGGGTTACGAACGATAATCTCGCCAGTTTGCTGGTTTATGTCATCCTGGCGACCAATGTAACGCAGGCCATAGAACATCGATACATCACCTGTCGCAAGACGCCAGTTTGTATTCCCGCGCCACTCAGGGAAGCCAAAGTCACCCGCGGCTTCATTGATTGGAGCATCGGCAATTGTTTGCTGCTCACGCTCAAACTGATTTGTCATGACTGTGTCTGATGTGAGAGTGAACTCACGGTCAAACATATCAAAGTCAGCAGCTGCACGCAGGTTAAAGTCGAAACCTGTCGCACCGAAAGACGCCAAGTTGAATGGGGTCTGATCGATTTCAGTCAAGAACCCGGTGTTTGGATCCCGCAGACGACGCTGACAGAATGGATCACTTGGGAATGCGGTAGAGTTATAGCACTGGCTCAAAATGAACCCGGCGCTTGGAACGGCTGGCGCATTATCCACAGTGATGTCAAAATATGACATTGAGAAGAGCAGATCAAACTTATCCGTAAACGGCTGTTCAATCGTGAAGCCCAATGTCAACGCGTCGGATGTTTCAGGTGAGAGACCAGCGTTACCTGAACGGAAGGCTTCGATTGAAGCAGCACCGCCAAGGCCAAGAGCTGTCGGATCAACGCCTTCGGCGAAACAGTTCGTGAGAACCTGTGGGTTCCGCGTTTCAGCTGTTGGATCATAAACAGGGTCTGTTGCCGGGTTAGCGTCATCATCAACCCGCGCGCCGATTGGAACGATACATGGGTCATTATTTGAACCGACGAAGCCGGATTGGCCGCCGAGGAACAATTCCCGCACGCCAGGCGAACGATAAGATGTGCCGTAAGTGCCTTTCAAGCTCAGCCAATCAAACGGGGAATAGCCCGCTTTGATCGCGTAAACAGCTTCCGTTGAGTAGAACTCATTGTCGACAACACGGCCGGACAAGTTAAGCGAAAGATCCTCTGCAAACGTCATCCCTCTCAAGATCGGAATGTCTAGCTCGGCAAAAGCTTCAAACTGGGCCACTTCACCGACGGAACGGCGGTCAGCGAAGAAGCCTGCGGCTCCGCCTGTTGACGCGATTGTATCCGTACCGGAGTCAAGTCCGTCGAGGCGGTATTCCGCACCCAACACGGCCTGAACCTCGCCGCCGCCTGTTGGCATCTCAAACAGTGGTCCTGTGAAGAAACCGGAGAGAACCATTTGGTCGACTTTGGTTGTGACGGAACGCTCACCTTCGAGATAAAGGCGCTCGGCCTCTGTCGCGAATTGTGGGTTAGCCCCGTTATATAAGGACGCCGCAAACAAGTTGACAGGCACACAAGTTGACTCGGACAAGAACCCGAACAGGTCGACTGTGTTGTTGCCACATGTCAGGATGCCGTCGCCATCGTCGTCATTCGTTGTCGAAAGTGACAGGGCCAGACGGTCTTCCAGAACTACCGGACGAATTGAATCACCGATTGAGCGGGAATATTGTGCAGAAGCTTCGTAGCTCCAGCCTTCCAAGCCGCTGACATCACCGTCGATACCGGCCGTGAGGCGATATTGGAGGACATCAACATCAATGTTGGACCGTTTGATTGGTGAAAATACCACCGGTACAGCCGTAAAGAAGAACGGGTTAGTCGGGTTATCCGGCGATACTGACGGGAACAACTGTCCGTGGAAACCGTTGCGAACATTGGTTTGAACGTTCGAGAAAGAAGTTTCGAAGAACAAACGAGAAGGCTCAAGACCAATCAAGTTAACTTCACGGTCAGCACTGACATAGGCCGTCAGAGCTTCTTGCTCGTTGAAGAACTGGTCATCAGCTTCGAGTGTGCCTGAACGATAGTTCGGGTCACGGCTGTTGCTAATTCCGAAGAAGCCAGTTGGACCAAATGCCTCAGCACCGTCACCAAATGGCGACGTGAAAGATCTAAATTCTGCAGAACCGATAGCGCCGCCGCAATTGCGGAATTTGTCGTCGGTCGTGTTATCAAATTCATAGTCGTAAGAACAATATTGACCATTGTCAGCCTGCTGCCAATCACGATCACGGAAACGCAAAGCGTTCTGAACGCGATATTCAACCGCAGCGACAAATTTGCCGTTTTCGCCTGTGCTACCCATCAGAGCTGAAACGCGGCGAGCTTCCCCACCGGATTCGAATGGCTGTGTAACAGAGCCGTCAACGCGGAAACCGTCAAATTCGTCACGGAGTTGAAGGTTGATAACACCCGCAATCGCATCGGAACCGTAAACGGATGACGCACCGTCGAGAAGTGTTTCAACACGCTCAACCATAGAAGACGGGATCAAGTTCAGATCAGGCAGTGAAGGCGCGCCTTCAACACCGGCTGGTGCGAAACGACGACCATTGACCAAAACGAGTGTCCGGTCTTCGCCCAAACCACGCAAGGAGACGTTGGATGCACCCGGTCCGCCATTCGTTACGAATGAAGAGTTGATGTTTGTGTCAAGCTGAACACCGGAGATCACGGTTTGTGATTTGACGATATCGGCTGTGTTGATCAAGTTTGAGTCAATCACTGTGTCGGCTGTGATAACCTGCAAAGGTGAGATTGATGAGAATGTGTCACGCTTAACACGTGAACCCGTCACGACGATGACTTCTTCTTCATCTTCAATAATTTCATCATCGAGTAATTCGACGGCAAAATCTTCATCGGCTGTCTGCGCATATGCAGGCGCGGCGAAACCGGCTGTCGCCAGTCCTGCAATCATGGTCGATTGCAATAGATACTTCTTTATGGTGTCATTCACGTTGGAACCCCTTCCGAACTGTATGGATATGCGAGTAGTCTCGCACTTGGTGTCCGTTAAAGGAGAGTCTGAGCGCCGCTTCAAGAGACCTTATGAACGTTTAGTAACGATTTTATGACATTTGCCTGTTTGTGTGACATTTTTGTCACCTTATTAAGAAATATGTTTCATTGCGGGCTGTTTATTGTGGACTCACCATTTTAATTTGATTTTTTCTATAAAATCATAGGTTTTCATGTCCGTATTTTCCGATTTTGACTGGTCTTGGCGCGGTGTGCGCGTGCGCGAAACGGGCGCGGAGATCGCTTTTAACCCGGCGCTGGCGTGTGATGTATGGCGCGGCGGGTATTACATCTTCCGCGAAGCTTTGCGCCGGCCCGCATCCGAAGTGCCCTTCAAAGTCGCTTATGAACCGCGCGCTCCGCGGCCTTGGTATCTGCTTTGGGGCGCGTTGAGGCAAGCGGGGCTGACCCAAACCGCAGAGCCGGCTGATATCACCGTCCATTTCTCCGATTTGACCGAAATCGACGCCGCGCCGCCCGCAGGTATGACGTTGAACGGGGCTTGTACGGACATTTCTAAATCCCATGTCGCGCAGACCTTTCAGACCGTCTTTGGCTATGGGCTGTCATTGGACCCGAACAATACGGATGGACCTTATTTGGAAAAAGGCGAAGAAAACGGCGTTCACGACGCGCAAATTCATCACGCTCCGACACGGGCCGAGCCTGGCCGCGTCTATCAAAAACTTATCGATAACCGCACAAAGGACGGCACCGTTTTGGATTATCGCTGCCCCTCTGTCTTTGGCGGCATTCCGTTGGTGTTTCTGAAGGAACGCCCCGTCGACCAGCGTTTCGCCAATCTGAATACCCGCGTCCGAATCGCTGCGCCGGAAACCTGTTTCAGCACAGAGGAGCTGTCGCAAATCAGAGCTTTCTGCGGAGCGATGCATTTGGATTGGGGCGGTTTGGACATTTTACGCGATGCGGCCAACGGACGCATATATATTGTGGATGTCAATAAAACCGATATGGGGCCGCCTCTGGCTTTACCTATCAAAGATAAGTTATCTGCCGTCAAAACACTTGGCCTAGCGCTACGAGACGCGCTAATGGAACGTTTGTAATGGGTATACCTTTCGTCAGAACCTTTGAGTTTGATTACGGCGTCGCTGCGCAGCTCAGCCCGCTGGTGCAGCGTGTGATTGCCGATAATCCCGGCCCGTTCACCTATACAGGGACCGGCGTCTTCATCATTGGCACGGAGTCGGTTTGCGTGATTGACCCCGGCCCAACAACGCCCGAGCATATGGCCGCGATTGACCGCGCGCTGGATGGCCGTACCGTCAGCCACGTTCTCGTCACACATCACCATGTCGACCACAGCCCGCTGGCGAAACCGCTGGCGGCAAAGCATGGCTGCAAAGTTTACGGCTTTGGCTTGCAACCCGTCCCGCCCCAAGACGGCGAGGTGCGCCTAGAAGCCGGGGACGACCTCACCTTCAAACCGGATGTCGAAATCCGCAACGGTCACATCATCAAAGGCGACGGTTGGACAATGGAAGCCATTCACACGCCCGGCCATACATCCAACCACCTGTGCTATGTGCTACATGAAGAAAACACTTTGTTTTCGGGCGATCATATTATGGGCTGGTCGACCTCGGTGGTTTCCCCGCCCGACGGACATATGGGCGATTATTTGAAAAGCTTGAACACGGTCCTCGACCGCGATTTTGATATTATCCGCCCCACACATGGCCCCGCGATTACGGAAGTCCGCCCATTCGTGCAGGCCTATATCGACCACCGTATCGCGCGCGAAAATCAGATTTTGGGCGCGTTGGACTCAGGCCTCGACAAAATCAGCGATATCGTCGCCTTGCTCTATAAGGACGTTGATAAACGCCTCCATCCCGCAGCAGCGCATTCCGTGCTGTCGCATATGATTCACCTGCGCGAGACAGGACGTGTCAGCGCAAAGGGTGTAGACGGCCTGCGCCAGAGTTACGCCCTAGCTTAAGATCTATTCCGCGAGACGGCGCAAAAACTCACCAACCCGGTCCGCATTTTTCCCCATATCAGAGCCGCCAATCCTGGACAGTGAGCGCACATCCACGATCGTGCCCCCGCCTTTGCCATCGCGCAGGCGGATAGTGATGTCGTCATCGAAACCATACCAGAAGGTCGTGTCGGTGGCGTCGATGCGCCCGGCCGCGAGGTCCTCTTCCTTAATTTTCCACCCCATAGATTTGGCGACCCGTAAGGCTTCGCCGTAAACGACGTCTTTCGTTTCACTCAAGACAAGCGGGCGGATTTCAGGGAAAGCTTTTGTTTGCAGCGCCGAGACGAGTTTTGTCTCATCCGTCCGCTCGCCATTTTTGAAGACCGGGGCCGTTTTACCGACATAATCCGCCGTATTGACGCCTTTGACCGTCGCGCGCTCACCCGCGATTATCTTACCAAATACGGGTGGGTCTTGGGTGTCTGTCGTGACGTCGTGAATGAAAGGCAGCTTCTCATAGACAGTTTTTTTCGTCGTCAGGAGTTTACCAAACGCGAAGACCATAATGGCAATCCCCAAAATGGCAGGCACCAGACCTTTGCGAGGCTTTACAATAAACGCGCCCAATAAGCTGGCCATTCCGGTCAAACCGCACAA
>ENA-ORXR01004191-ORXR01004191.1-marine-metagenome-genome-assembly--contig:-NODE-4191-length-12224-cov-8.964930_pt1 | contig 12224 bp, 7 predicted proteins | sample MGYA00237866_ERZ511479 | MGnify/ENA metagenome assembly ERZ511479 | reverse complement strand
GACGCCGTCGACCCCACACGTGCGACGTGTCGGTCGCGGTGTGGAGCGGGGCGCGCTACGCGGTGCGGGCCGACGGCCAGTGCCTGCCCGTGTGAGGTGGCGGCTGGCGGCCACAAGGCATTGCAAACCGTCGGTGGTAGGGGTCCATCAAGGAGGGGCACGCGCGGGTTTGGGAGGTAGGGGCACGCCGACGACAAGTCGACTGCCGGCGGGTGCGGTCACCTTGCGTGGTGGCAGCCGCAGCGCAGAGCGCCAGCACTGCACGGGACCAAGGGTGATCAGGCGGGGTCGGCTGGCGTGTAGCACAAGACCCACACATCCGCGGCCGGGGCCCTCGCGCAAGCGACACTTGGGCGGCAGCGCCGCGCGTCTTGGCGCTGGTCACCTGCAACAAGCCAGCGCTCGCATCCAGGCACGCTCCAGGGCGCCGAGCGCCGCTCCCTCCCTCCCCGCCACCCACGCACGCCCTAAAACGCCGCAAAGTTGAACAAGCTCACCCGCTCCGACCGCTCCCGCCGCTCCTCCCAATCCTCCTTGCGCTCCTGGTGGCGGAGGTAGGCGATGCCCACCCCACACGCGGCGAGCCCCACGGCCAACGCGGCAACGACGCCGAGCATTTGCCCGCCGCGGCCTTGCGGAAAGGACTCCATCCGCCACTCCCCTGGGTCGGCCGCCGGCGCCGCCCACACGACCGCCAGGCTGTTGGGCATGAGGTTGGCCCACGCGCGCGACGCCGCACCAGCGCCAACGGCCATCTCTTGGATGTAGTTGGAGATGTGGAGGAGCCCAAACAGGCACGCACACGGCTGCAGCGCAAAGTGGGCCGACTGGGGGCACTGGGAGCACGCGTGCCTTTCGAGGCCCGACCGTGACGCAAAGGTGATTTTGAAGCTGGCGCCTGCCGCCGCGGCCGCGGTGGGTCGCGACGCGCCCGCGACCGCGGCCAGCCGTCCCAGCGTCGACACCGCGCCCGCCGTCGGGGTTGTGACCGCCCCGACCAGCGGGGCGATGCGCACCGACCCGGTCGCCGTCGCCGTCAAGGACGCTGCCCCAGCGGCCGACTGGCGGTGGTGGGAGCGTGTCGCGGCGGTGCCCTTGAAGAAGAGCGAGTCCGTCCCCGCCGAGTGCTCGTTCCACACCAGCCGCGTCTCGTTGGAGCGCTTGATGATCAGCAGGTCCTGCCGCCCAGACTCGTCAATGTCAAAGAAGGTGGCCGCGACCGCGTCACGGTCCGACGCCAGCCGCAGCGCCGCGTCGTCGGAGACGCGGGTAAACGCGGCTGCGGCGGCGGCCGACTCGCGCCCGCGGCGGCGCTTGCTGAGCCACGCGGCGGGGCGGGAGTGGTCGACGGCAGTGGCGGACAGCGCGGCGACCGCCTCGGTAGTGCCCCACGAGCCGCTGTTGCGGTACAACTGTACATGGCCTTGTGGGGAGACGCCGACCACGTCTGGCAGGCCGTCCAAGTCAAAATCCCCAACGCGCAGCGTCGGGGGGATGGTGACCTTACGAAAGAGCGGGCCGAGGCTCGTCGCCCCAAAATCCGCCGCGCCGCCGGCCAAGCCGCCACCGACTGAAAGCCCCCAGGACACCGCGGGGACGCACAGCTCATCCGACGAGCGAACGGTCGCCGCGCGGACGCCGACCGTCGGCCCGTTGAGGTGCACGACAAACGACTTGCGAACGCTGTTGAGGACGCCCACATCAATGGCCCCGTCGGCGTTAAAGTCAGACACAACCACCATTCCGTCGCCCGATGCCGCATCATACACGTCCCGCCCAAACAACCGGTGGGTGGGCACAACCGCGTCCCGGTCGACCGCCCCCGGCGGCAGCGTGAGCTCCCAAAACGCCGCCTGCCCGCCGCCCGCCGCCGGATTGGACCACACCTCCAAGCCGCACGTCGTCGGCAGCAGCAAGTCGGGCAAGCAGTCTCCATCCATATCCACAAACGCCGCCGACGAGGGGGACACCACGGGACAGCCGCCCTCCGGGGGCGGGGACGCGGGGCGAGCAGCAGCAGCGGCCGTGACGGCGGCCGTGGCTGCTGCCGACGATGGCGAACCCACCGAGCGTCTGCTTGTGGCAAACCGCCGCACAACCACTTGCAACCGGCGCGCGGTAGCACCAGTCGCATCAGCGCCCCCGGCGCTAGCAGTGGTGGCGGCAGCGGAGACGGGGACTGAGTCGTTGGCGCCCCCCCCACCCACCCGCCCCCCCCCACCGAAGTCCCACTGCCGTGCCATAAAGCTCCCATTCCCCTGGTTAATCCAAAACGTGCGGGAGCCGTCCTCCCCCCCCACAAACAGGTCAGGCCGCAAGTCTGCATTGGCGTCCATGACCAGCGCGTCGAAGCCGACGCCGGTGAGGGCGCTTGTCCGCCCATCAAATCCGCCCCCCCCATCCCCGTACCACACCACCGTGTCCGACCCGTCCGAAACGAGCACGTCGAGCGCCCCGTCACCGTCCATGTCGGCGGTCTGCACCGACTTGAAGGGCGCGTCGAGCGCAATCCCGCTCCCCGGAGCCGCCTCAAACGCAAACGACGCGTGGCGCCATAGGCGCACTTGTAGCGACCGGAGTGTGGCTGTGTCAGCGACAAGCACGTCGACAAAGCGATCCCGGTTGAAGTCGCCCACCGCCACCACCGCTCCCGAGTGGGACCCAAGCCCGACGTGCGCCGACTGGTCTGACAGCCCCCGCGGGCCAGGGGGGGTCGGCGGCCCCCGGCCTGTGCTGCTGCCGAGCAGCGATGCCGCGGTCGGCGCCGACAGGAGTGCGCCCAAGAAAAGACAGCTGCACGCCGTCGTTGCCGCCGCCGCCGCAGTCGCTGCCGTCGCGAGTGCCGGGCGCGGTCGGCGAGCCCGCCTGCGTCCGCGGCCGTCGCGTCGTCGAGCACCACCGCATGCGCGTGGCGGAGGACCTCCAGAGAAGACGGCACCCGGGGGCACGTCAATGGCGCTGTGCAGCACGCCAGACGCCGCTGCTGCATCGGCTGACACCCAGGATGGAGGTAGTGCCTGGGCGGCCTCAGGCCCGCCCATCGGATGTCGCCGCCGTGACGGCCGCGGTGTCTCAACCATCAGCACACCGGCACGTGTGAGCGACGCAGCTGCCACACGCCTTCCTTCGGGCAACCACCGCCGTATGGCGATGTCTGTACAACAACAGCGGGCAGCCGCAGGTGCCGGGGTCGGTGGTGGTGCCGAGCAGCATGGAGAAGAATGCGTGGAGACTGCCCCGCAACAGATGTGATGTCCCGTCAAATTGACTCGCCTCTGACTGAAAGCATTGTGCACAAGCATGCTCGCGAAAGCAAGATGGACTTCTGAGTATGGATGTCCAATCAATTCATCGCAATCGATTGACCTTGGCTAAATCGGGTGGTCAGATATAACCCATCACAGACCACTTTTGAGGCACCAAACCTGGAGAAACCAGTTGGTAAAAAATACGCTGTCCGTCCGGCACTAAAACGTGTAGTTTCCTGGTTCCCGAGGCAATGGAAAAATATCAACGTGCACCTCATGCATTGCTGTAAGCACCGCCGGAGATGTAACTCGGGAGTAGTCCCACTATCTGTGGTGGGCAAACCGCTCACCATGAGGGGAGACTGCGAACTTCTGCGATACAGCCGCAACACGGGGTTCCATTCCCGCTGTAGGACGGTACGTCTGGACGGGGTGGTCGCGCTGACGTCTTGCCCGCCAGCTGGCTCCTGCAGGAGGGATGCGAACGCGTTGTCAATTGCTGTCGGCTTATTGTCGATGCGCCAAAATATGGAGAGTCCATGCCTATCAAAGAGGCGCTTTTCTGCGTTTGATTGGCCCAGACATCGATCGGCTTGACTGGGGCCTCTCCATCTTTTGACGGAACGACCATGTACAGTAGCTGTGCAACCAGCCCCCTGCTCCTGAGGGGGGCTCCTTTACATCTTCAAGCGCTCAGCACAGTGACTGCTTGCTCGATAGTTACGGTATTGATGACCGCGTGAGTACAAACTCTTTCAGTGTGAATTAGTTTACAAATTCCAATTTTTGATTGTGCTTTCAGTTTCTCTTACCTGTCGAGATCTGCCTGCTTCGGGCCTTGCTGGCCAGTCGCCCGCGAGGCACACACCACGTGTGCGCCTCGTCATGCCAGCCAGCGGGGCCCGCACTCGTGCGACGTGCGTGTCGCGTCGCCTCGTCCGGCTTTTGCAGGCCTGTGCGCGCGCTCTCCCAACAGTGCCCGCGCGGGCGCTCCCGACACTGACCAGGCGGCCGACCCCCTGCACTCTCACACTGCCTCTCACCACCGGCACGCGACCCGCTGTCGCCGCCGCTCTGCCCCCGCGACTGCACGACGAGTTCTGCGTGTTGTGTTGCCTACCGCTGCTGCCGCTGCTACCACGTGCCGTCGCTATCCTTGCTACCGCCCGGGGTCGCCCCCACCCCCGACCGCCAATCATGTCCTCCACCGACGTCAGGCGCGGCTCGTCGACCTACGCCGCCGCGCCCACCTCGGTGTCCGCGCCCCTGCCCTCCGCCGACCCGAGCGCCGCCGGACTCACCATGTCCATGACGTCGAGCGTCAGCGGCCCGCCGTCGGGGGGCAGCGGTGCCGGTGACACGGAGCGGTCGGTGCAAGACCGGAGTGCGGCGCCGCCGACGCGTGCGCTGTACGGGGCACCGGCGCCGCCGGGACCGGGGCCGCCGCTGCCGCGTGCGTCCTATGGTGCGCTGCCGCGGCATTTGCCGTACGCCGCTCCGCCGCCGACGCCGCAGGTGCCCGCTGGGACACCGCCGCCGCCGCACGTGCTCTATGGCCCGCCACCGCCATCGGCCGGCGGCGGCGGCGGGTGGCACCCGGCAGCGGCGGGTGGTGCTGCCGCGCCGCTGGTCTACCCGTACGGGACGGGCGGCTATGGCCCGCCGTACGGCCCGTACCCGGGTCACCCGGCGCCACCGCCGCACGCGTCGTACGCGGCGTCACCGGCGGCCGGCGGTGGCGGCGGGTGGCACCCGGGGGCGGGTGGCGGTGGCGTTTCGCCGGCCTACGTGTTTGGAGGTGGCGGCTACGCCTCGCCGTACGGCGCGTATGCCGGCCACCTGGCACCACCGCCGCCCGCGGCACACCCCGTGCGACCGCCGCCGTCGTATGGCGTGCCGCCGCCGCCGGCTGCCGGCGGCGGCCAGTGGCCGCACGCCACCTACAATGGTGGGGGGTACCCACCATCCGCGACGCAGCCGCCGCCGTCGCCGTATGCCTCGCCCCCGCCGCCGTACGTCGGCCCGCCGCAGGCGAACGGCGGCGCGTCACTCTACGGGAGTGGCTACCCAGTGTCGGCAGCGTCGCCCAACGGCCCCTCGCCTGTCGGCGTACCTGCCGGCAGCTTTGTCTCCAGTGCCGGTGGCCACACGGGCGCGCAGCCGCCGCCGCCAACGTCGGCCCCGGCCACCGCGACCGCCAGCGGGTATGGGGACGTGGCCGGCAAGTCAGCGCGTGCGAGCGACGCGTTTCGGCTGTTGGACAAGAACCATGACCGTTTCTTGGACCAGGATGAGTTCATCCAAGCGCTGATCATCCTCAACGTACGCCTCGACCGCGACCAGGCGCTGCAGGTCTTCAGAGTCGTTGACTCGAGCGGGGACGGCCGCATCAGTGAGAGCGAGTTTGTCAGTCACTTCATCAGCAACTTTTAATGTACGTTCCGGGAGGCGGGGGTGGGGCGTACGGAGAGCCGGTGATATGGGCACGCTGCGTGTCATGATGTTGTGTGCGTCCACGTCGCTTCGCAGTTTACAGCCTACGAAGTGTGGTGCGCTGGATGTGTGGTTGTTTCTTGTGTGAGGCGGTCCACTGACTGTCTACTGTGTGTGGCAGTCGTTTTTCCCTTTGTGTCATGACTCGGCTTGTTTGTTGTGTTACTATCGAACAGGGTTCCCGCACTCCTGGCTGTCTGACGTGCGGCGGCACCATGCCATCCAATCTTGACTGTCCGACCGTCATCCACAGCGACCACTGCGCCGGATGGCGGAGCGCGTACGCGCTTTGTTGGAGAGGCGCCCGACGGACGTTGGCACGGCATTTGCGTGTGGATATGATTTACTTTGGCGGCGCGGTGAAGGAGCACGTAGGGTAGCTGCAGGTCAGGCAGCCGGTGTGACTGAAGCTGAGGGACTTTTTTTTACTTTGCTTCCCTTTGTTTTCCTAGCCTCGTCAACCTTGCAGCTCATCTCCTGACCTCCAGACACTCACGGCGAGCGCGACAGCAATAGTACTCCACACGGTGACACCGCCCGTTGCACCTAACCCACCGTCGAGACGGCACATCCGCACCTGCCGCATTCACGGTCGCGCCCCGCAGTGGCCAGCATCTGGTTGACTGTCGGCGGGCGCGTGCACCTTGAGTGATGGCAGCAGAGTTATAGTTATGGGGAGTGGTTATCGGGAGTGGTTATGGGGAGTGGTTATCGGGAGTGGTTATCGGGAGTGGTTATGGGGAGTGGTTATCGGGAGTGGTTATCAGCACTGCCCAAGCCCACGCGTGATCAGGCGGGGTTGGCCCGCACAGCGCAAGACCCGCACATCCGCGAGCGGGGCCCTCGCGCAAGCGCGAATCACGCGGCATCGCCGCGCGTCTTCGCGTCGGCCACCTCGCGGAAGCTAGCTCTCGCCGCCAGGCAACCTCAAGTTCCCACAGCTATTCCCTCCCTCCCACCCCACCATCTACTCACGCCTTAAAACGCGGCGAAATGGAACAAGCTCACCCCCGCACACCGCTCCCGCCACTGTTCCCAATCCTCCTTGCTCTCCTTGTGGTGGTGGTAGGTAATACCCGCACCAAAGGCGGCCAACCCCACGGCCATTGCAGTAACGACGCCGAGCATTAGCCCCTCCAGGCGTTGTATACAGTACTCCATCCACCACCCCCCCGGATCGGCCGCCGGCGCCGCCCACACAACCGCCAGACTGTTGGGCACGAGGTTGGCCCACGAGCGCAACACCGTGCCAGCGCCAACAGCTATCTCTTGGGCGTGGTTGGTGATGTGAAGGGCCTCAAGAGGCAAGCACACGGCTGACGCAAAAAGTGGGCTGACTAAAGGTGTATCGCACGCAATAATGCCTGCGGCTTCGACCCGTGTGCCCCCCCCCCCCAAACGGGGACACAGGCTTTCCAAAAGAGGAATGAGAGCACGTCTATCGGTGCACCAAATCGCCAATTTTTTCGCTACGGGCATGTCTATCGGGTACCCATTGAGCCATATCGGGGGGCATTGAGCCATAGCCATCGCCATATTTGCACGGGATGGACTTCTGTTTGGCGATCGCAAAAGCGATAGCCATATGCAAGAGCCAATCATACGCTTTGGATTTTCCGAGATACGAGGAGTTCTCATGTGATCGCGTCGGACTTGCCAGGCAGCGTGTCACGTTGTGGCAAGTCTTAATCTGGAAAAACAAAGACGACGCCGTCGAACCTGTCGCACGGGCGTGAAAGACCCACCATTCGCGCGCCAACACCCCACAGAGACCCAGTGTACCACACCATACTCCCTACCACCACCCCCGTACGCGACTAGCATGTCATCTCCTGCTACACCAACACCCCGCGAGCCCGCCTACACGGACACGAGGACGTGGCACTGACCAGGTCCTGGTCTCACACTGCAAAGAGAGTGCAGGGCATGAACTTCACCATCTTCTCGGAAAATACGGACGACTCATTTAAGACCAAGCCAGAGGTCTTTCGGGCTCGGTCGTCGTACAGAAATACCTAAGGACTGTGCGTATGAAGTTCGCCATGGATGGGAATTGACCGATAGACATGCGCACGAGCGATAGCCAAAATAGATGGCGATATGACGATCGCATTTGGCGCACCGATAGACGTTCTCTGATAGATGCCTACATATGAGAGCCTCAAGGTTTCCGCCTGAGCTTCTCCAGGTTTCATACATTTTACGTAGCCGCATTCGAATTGTACACACGGAAGTATTCGAATTGAAAACTCTCATTTGACACTTTCTATCGCATCTTGTAATTCAATCACAGGAAGGGAGGCTAATATATTTTTCTACCGTCACGCTGGGGACCGATTTGCACCAATTGTCGTGACGAGGCCTTCCGTCAGCACACGCCTTGCTGCTTGCAAGCAATTCACGACAGGGCTGGACAGCGACAGCATCCTTGTCCTCGTTGGCAGAGATGCGCCCCGCCACCCCACCCCCCAACACCCCACATCCCACAGCGGCGGCAGTGCCCCACGCAGCGGGCAGTCCCTCGATCGGCCGGCTGCCGCTGTCCCCACCCGCGGCGGCCGTCCCCGTCGGTACGATCGTACTTCAACCGCCCCCTCGTGGCCGCGAGCGGGTGCCCTCGACGCACCCCCTCTCTCACCACCCTTGTCGGTCCGTTTGACACGCCCCGATCCGGTGGGTGGTTCGATCGCAGGCGGTCCCGCCGCGCCACCGCAACGCCCGCGGCCCCCGACCTTGTCCGCGTTCCCGCCCCACCGTCGCCCGTCATGTCGTACAACCCGCCCAATCCCCCCCACTACTCGTCCACCACCAGCTACGTGCCCGGCGCGTCGCCGTCGGCCCCCCCCGCGTCGTCTGGGGGCTTCCCGGGCTACCCGCCGCCGGGCGGCGCGCCCGCCGGCGGCTACCCGCCGACGCCGGGTGGCGCCTACCCGCCGGGTGGAAGCGGCGCTTATCCGCCGCCGGGGGCCCCCCCCCCCGCGTCTGGCTACCCGCCGGCCGGCGGCGCACCCCCGTACGGGGGGGCGCCCCCACACGGCGCGCCCCCACACGGCGCGCCCCCGCCCCCGTACGGTGCGTCTCCGTCGCCGGCGTACGGCGCACCGCCGTCCAGCGGGAGCAGTTTCGGCGGCGGCCCGCCGCAGCCAGGTATGGGCTATGCCCCCCCGCCGCCCGGTTCGGCGGCACCGTACGGGGGGTATGGGGGGGCCCCACCGCCGGCGGGGTATGGCGGCCCCCCGCCGCCGGGCGGTGGGTATTTTGGGGGTGCCCCGAATGGCCCGCCGCCGGGCGCGCCGCCCTCGTACGGAGGGGGGTACGGCCCCCCGCCGCCCCCCGGCGGGGGTTATGGTGGTAACCCGCCTCCCGCGTATGGCGGCGGCGGGGGTTACCCGCCGGCCAGCGGCGGTTATGGGAGCGCACCGGGGTATGGGCCCCCCCCGATGAGTGTTTCTCCGGCGGTGCCTGGCGCGCACGGCGGCGCGTATGGGGACATTGCGGCCAAGCAGGCGCGGGCGGCCGAAGCGTTTCGGCAGCTGGACGTGGACCGCAACGGCTACCTGGACGTGTCCGAGTTCCACCGCGCCCTCCACTTGCTCGGCGTGCGCATGGGCGCCGCCGACGCCGCGGCCGTCTTCCGCATGGTCGACGTTGGAGGGGACGGGCGGGTGAGCGAGAGAGAATTTGTCAGGTATGTGGACGTTGCGGCGGTTGCTCGGTGCGGGGTGGAGGCGGGGGTCTTGTGGGTGTGGGGAGATGACTGGGAGAGTCGCAGCGGGTGCGGTGCTCTGCGTTTGTGGGCGTATCGCCAAGGGGTGAGCGCGGCAGGTTTGTTTGCGCGGATCGCGCCCCCGAGGTCCCTGTCAGTGGATTGACGACAACTAACGCTCCGGTCGACGGGCTGGTGTCTCTTTCGTTGATGTGGCGTGGCGCGACTTTCTGTCTGGTGTCGATGTTGGGGCTTTCGTTGCGCACGACCCACCCGCTGCACAGCCACTTTATCAGCAACTTTTAAGCGGAACCGCAGCCGACGCGGTGGCCGACCGTCTCATGTGGCGGCCTGTGGGTTGACGTCCACTTCGCCCTCTTGGGGTGGGCGGTGGCGGGGTCGCGATGAGTACGTGGTGCGATGGGGTGAAGGGCAACGGGTGTTTGCGACTGGCGCCTCGTGCGGCCGTCGTGGTTGGTATGTGGGTAGCAGGACGAGAGCACCTGCTTTCTTGTTTTGAGCGGCGGCCATAGCGCGGCAGAGTGGGTGGCCGTCTGTCGGTGTGTTGACGTGCGCACCGGCACTGCATGAACGGGTTTCTTTTGTTGTATTTGTGTTTGCGGGAGTCGGACACTGCAGGAGGCGTAAAGAAACCTGGAGTCGATGGGAGTCAGTGGAGCGGTCGCCTGGAGACGGTGGCCGCTCGTGGCTACCGCACGTGGCTCACCCAATGGCACGCGGGCGAGCGCGTGCTGCCGCATGGGGTGGAGGTCGCGGCCGCTCGGTGGCACGGGGCATGTCGACAGACGTCGTCGCTGACCAGCGGCTCGCAACAAGGGCCATGCGTCGGCGTGCACCACGTCCTTGGTCAGGAGGAAGGAGGACAACCGAGAAGCGGGGGCGCCACAGCCGAGGCCATGATGCCGTACCCCTGCCAGGACCGAAACATCCTTGGCCAGCGTCCACCACTACTAACGGGATGTATCGGATAGGCACGCCAACACAGTACACCCCACAGCGCTCTCAACAATAAAAAACATAGCAAAGGAACACCCTGTCAACAACAAAACACGAAAAGCACATGCACAACATAGGAAGGGATGTGGACGAATCCACCGGCGCCGTGCCACGGCGCCGCGGCCACGCCGCCGGCGGCTCACCCCGCCCGACGCCGCTCCAACGGCCACGCGTAGATGAGGGCGGCCCCCCCCAAAGCGACCGCCCCCGCCGCACCGAGCACCTGCCCCTGGGAGGCCCCCCCCCGCACCAGCTGCGCCGACACGAGGGACACGGCGACTTCGGGGAAGCACTGGCTGAGGCTGAAGAGCGTCGCGTAAACGCCCGCCGACGAGGGCGCCCCGTCGGCCGCCGCCGCGTGCGCGACGGCCGCGCCCATGAGCGCCCACGGCACGGTCATGGTCGTGGCCCACGGCACGCCCGTCATGGCCAGGAGGGCGACCGCGCCGGCGGCACGGGCCGTAAAGGCGCCGCCCGCCGCCGCGTCGGCGGGCACCTTGGCCGCGGCGGCGGCGCGTGCCGCGGCGCCCGCGCCGAGGGCGAGCATCCCAACCAGCGCCCCGCCGAGCACCACGTGCCCGCCCGCATAGACGGCGGGCGCGCCCGCCGACCGTAGCAGCGCCGGCAGGGCCGTGGCGTAGACGACCGACACGACAGCCTGCGCGGCGAGGCCGCCATTGCCCCACCGCACGCAGCGGTCGTAGGTTGCCCGCGGCGCGGTGCCGGGGGGCGCGTCGGCCACGCCGCCGAGGACATCGCCGCCGAGCCAGGACGTGGCGTAGATGAAGAGGGCAAACCACGCCGTCCACGTCAAGCACTGGACCGCAAAGAGGCGCCAAAAGGGGAAGGGTGCCGACCACGCGGCGGCGACCAGCGTCGCCCAGGTGCCCCGCGGAGGGGGTGGGAGGGCGGGGGCAGTGGGGGGAGGGACCGCCCCAGACGACGCCGCCGCCTCGTCGGCCACAGCGGGCGCCGACCGCAGCGGCGCGTAGCCAGCGTGGGCGCCGCCGCCGCCACCGCCGCCCCCGCCGCTGACATTGCCGCCACCCGTGCCGTGCTCCGCGTGGGCCGCCGACGGGCCGCCGACCCGCCCCCCACTCAACGGCACCTCCGACGTGCACCCAACACACAGCCCAATGGTCACGACCAGCACCGCCGCCGCCAAGCCGTTCAGCGCCTGCACGTCGGTGAGCGCCCACGCGGCCGGCGCGTACGAGCCGAGGGGCGAACTCCCGAGCGTGTTGCCCCCAAAGTTGCCGAGCCCCGACATAAACGCACACGCAGCGTTGCCCGCGCCCTCCTGCGACGGCGGCACCACGTCCATGAGCAGCGCGCGGAGGGGCCCCATCGCCGCGTTGATGGCAAAGTCCAACGCCCAAAACGACACGACGCCAATGGCCAAGCCGCGGGGGTGCTCCGCCGCCCCCGCCGCGGGCGCGTCGCCGGCGGCCACGCCGAGGGAGCGCGCGTGGGAAAAGGTGAGGAGGCACGCCACCGCCACGGACGCGCCAGCAACGACAAACGGGCGGCGGCGGCCATAGGGCGACGTGCACCGGTCCGACGCGGCGCCGACGAGCGGCTGCACGACAATGCCAGCCATGGGGCCGGCGAGCCACGCGTACGAGACGGCGGCGGGGGGCATGCCGAGCTGCAAGAGCGCCTTGGTGACGTACCCGATTTGGACAGCCCACGCGAGCTGGATGCCGCCCATGCCGGCGGTGAGCGCCAACAGCCGGGGGAGGGGGTAGGGCGGCGGGTGG
>ENA-ORXR01004185-ORXR01004185.1-marine-metagenome-genome-assembly--contig:-NODE-4185-length-12231-cov-4.365147_pt1 | contig 12231 bp, 10 predicted proteins | sample MGYA00237866_ERZ511479 | MGnify/ENA metagenome assembly ERZ511479 | reverse complement strand
CTTGATTGCTTTGCATCAGTCGGTCACACCCACGGCTAGTGATATTCAAGCTACGCTGTGGTTATCTCCTCTTACTTATAAATATCACTATATATAGACCCCGCCATCTCCTCATATGGATAAGTAGCATAGTTGAACAATAAATCCGACATAAATCTTTAGATTGCGTCATCATAAAAGATAAGATTGCTGCAAATTTCAGAGAAATATAATGTGCCGTATTTATATATAGGCGTGGCGCTATGCTGTGTTTGTCTAGGGCGTGCATATCAGTGCCTTTTCTGGGATGTTCCGATTCGTGCGCTTTTATGGAATGAAGAATTTATGGCAGCCCCAATCGCTTTCCTATTAAAGGTAACTTGGAGTGAATATCTGCTTCATCCAGACATAAATAGTATTACTCAGGGCATTATTTCTAGTATCGGTATTGGTTTGCTGGTCGGGTGCTTTACATTAGTATATACTAACCATCAGCGGATGAGGTGTATGTCAAGCTATTTCCTTTTAAGCCTGTTAGTTTTCATTGCCTTTTTATATCACCTAGAGAAGTTCCACACTGCTGGTCAGTTTTTTGAATATACACTTCAATTTATGACGCCCATTATTTTTTGGAAAATTCTGCAGCGAGGGGCGACCTCCCGTTGGATTATATTGGTTAAGACTTCTATCGCACTTACTTTCATTTCACATGGATTATATGCGCTTGGGTTCTATCCTATCCCGGGCAATTTTGTTGCCATGACAATCAATATTCTAAACTGTAGCGATGCGTTTGCCATTCAATTTTTAATGCTTGTCGGTTTTTTAGATTTGTTATGCAGTATAGGTTTATTTTTTGGTAGAAGAGTCTTTCAAGTATCCATACTCTATTGTATTATATGGGGTTGCTTGACAGCCTTTGCACGTATAGTGGCAAATGTTGACTTTGAAGCTTTTGGCAGTACCATGCATCAGTGGGCTTATCAGACACTTTATCGCGCACCTCATTTCTTGATTCCTATAGCGCTTTACGCCACAATAAATTTAAAGGCAGACACAAGTATAACTTTAGAAAAGAAGAAGTAGCATTTATAAGAATATTTTTTTGGGTCTCCACCGAAGGCTAGCCTACCAGAGCTTACGCTTCCTCGGTGCCGGGCTATGCGAGGCCAGGTCCGTTGGACTGCATCCTAAGGGCTGCACCTCTTCTATCCCTGATACGGGGACTGAGATAGGAGATGGAGCGTCGTTATATTTGTATAGGTTTAATGTATTGTAATATAGTTCCTACTGATGCATTTTTATCTTGTAGATTTTAATATTAACTTATTTGCTATTTATAAGAATGAAAGTTTATTCTATTTTACCTAATTAGCTTTAGGAAGTAAAATGCAATTAAAATAGCGAAAATATTAAATAGTGGATATATCAAAAAATGCTATATGGTCTATGTGCGCAGAATGCAAGGGAACTGGAAAAAAGTACCGAAGGCTACGAAAAAAATTACGACTTCGACATCAAGCTGCATTAGCTGAATATGAAAAGTCCGTTGATAAAGGAGACGCTCCCATTCGTCCCAAAGGTTCACAATATGCTTGTCGGACATGTAGTGGATCTGGACTAGTACAATCAAAAAGCTACCTAATACCCAATAGTAATATTTACCCCCATCTAGCTATTGTTGGTGGAGGTATTGGAGGTACTGCCTTGGCAGTAGCCTGCTTGCATCGTGGTATTCCCTATACACTATATGAGCGCGATGACAGTTTCGATGCCCGTTCACAAGGCTATGGACTTACTCTACAGCAGGCTAGTAAGGAGATGGATCGCTTCGGTCTGCACGCTCTAGCAGATGGAGTAGTATCAACAAGACATGTGGTACATACTACAGATGGCCAAATAATAGGGGAGTGGGGCATGAGGAAGTGGATAGGGTGCGATACAAAGAAAATTCCACGGCGAACTAACATACATATTCCTCGTCAATCCTTACGCGCAGCCTTACTCAAGATGCTGCCTGCCAATACTGTGCAATGGAATCATCTGTTTACCCATTTCCAAGATTTTAAAAATAATGAAATTGAAATCAATTTTAAAGTCAATGGAAAGGTGAAGACTGCTCATACCAACCTTTTGGTTGGAGCAGATGGTATTCGTAGTACAGTCCGCAGTTTGCTAATTGAAGAAGGCGTATCACCTCTCCAGTATCTAGGATGTATAGTGATTTTGGGTATCTGCCCATTAAGTGATTTAGCAGATACTGACAGTCCGCTATTGGATTCTGAAACTGTATTTCAAACAGCCAATGGCAAAGAGCGAATATATATGATGCCATATACAAAGGATTCGATCATGTGGCAACTCAGCTTTCCGATGCCTGAGGAAGAAGCAATCGCGCTAAGTGTGAAAGGACCTCATGCATTAAAAAAAGAGGCTGGTCGTCGAACAAAGTGGCATGATCCTATACCACAAATCTTATCAGCTACCAAGACTTCTCTTATTTCTGGCTATCCCGTATATGATAGAGAAATACTTAAGCCAGAATTATTAGGACAAAGTGATCATGTTACTCTACTTGGGGATGCAGCTCATCCTATGAGTCCCTTTAAAGGGCAAGGCGCCAATCAAGCACTTTTGGATGCATTGTTTTTGGCTCAAATAATTACAAAAAATAACGAACCTGATTCTCATTGGCGAGAAACGGGATTACGGGAAGCTATCCTGAATGCATATGAATTAGAAATGATAACGCGTACCGCGTCCAAAGTAAAAGACTCTGCAGCGGCCGCTAAATTCTTGCATTCAGATATAGTATTGCAAAAAGGAGATGAACCTAGGGGGCGCCGTCATTTGATAGACAAGGACGCGAATACTGACCCTCAAATATAGCATTTAACTTATTTGATATTGACATAATAAATCTGGCTTCCGCCCCTTTCAAAGTACACCTAATTCATGTACCTTTCAGTCTCAATTGAAAGTGGAATTTATGGGTGGCACTAAAATGCAGAATTTTTTAAAAGAGATACTAGGTAATTTGCCAAATGATTGGCTGAAGCTTACCACGCATAGACTTGACATCTATAATGAAGAATTGGCTAAGGTCGAATTCTTAGTGGCATTTGAGAAGCTATTCAAGGATAATAATATTAAATCAGAGGCGCTTAGCGCTCTCCCTACAGCATATGACTACATCCGACTGGGTCATCCTTTATCCTGCGTTTTGGAATGGGCTCTTGCTAAACAGCTACAAATCAAGGCAGATAGCGTTATCGCATTTAGCTCTAGGACGATGCCAGTATTGGCAGTATTAAGAAAGAATTTGCTAGAGGGAAAAAAAACGCGCATTGTTCATACGGATATTCTGCCAATAAATCTTAATCCAGAAGTTTTAAGGAAGGTATATGGCTATTCGTTTGAACTGTATTATATACGCAGCATAAGTGATTTAACTACCTTTGAGGGAAGTACAATTCTTATTACAAACCAACAAATCCCTATAGATGCCATTTCCAAAAAAGTAGATTTTGTGATTAATATACTTGATCAAATTGGAAGTATATTAATCGTTCATGGAGATGATAATAGAAGCTATATTTCAGATATTCAGCATGTCAGAAGACGGGAAACTATTGCTATGACTCCAGATAATTGTCTTGTCGCCTTGGAGGCGATGGTTGATATACCTGATATAGGTATTGATATGGACGCTGTGGTTAAAAATAAAGCAAAGGTGCTATCATCAATTGCACAAGTAACAGATGCTAGTATTCCAGCGCTGGTTGGATCGAGTGGACTCTCAGTACAATATGCTATCATGATGGGTCTAATTCACGATGCCCAAGAAAAATATAAAGGCAAAGCTATTAAATTTATAGTTCCACCTAACTGCTACGGAGGGACTAATGACCAAGCGCGCAGAGTAGCTGCTTGCTTAGATAATGTGGAAATAGTTGATTTACCAGTTGATGGCGATAATAATATGGTAAGCAGTGTGGATGCTGTTCTCGATAGGATCGCAAGCATAGACGCTGTTCCACTTATAATTGCCGAAATCCCCACAAATCCACGTGTTGAGGTACCCGATCTTTCAGCATTAAAAGAGGCACTCGGTAGAGAACGAAGGACTGCAGCTGGTGATCTTGCTATTGGTCCAGTATTTATCCTAGATCAAACATTTTGTCCAAATGTCCACTTTTTGGGCGATGGTAAATTGCTGTCTGAAATTAAAGCCATATCCTATGCTAGTGGATCTAAATTTCCTAGTGGAGGTAAATGTACTGCTGGTTATTGCGTAGGGAATATATTAGCAATGGACATAATGACTAAGATTGAAAATCATCTGAAGTTATGCGATAATGAAGCTACACCTAAGCAGTATGAAATCTTAGCGGAACAATTACCTTCTATGAATCAGAGAATTGCCGACGCCTACTCGAATACTAGGAACTTTGTAAATTTCATTCAAAATGAACTCCCTGCTGCGAAGTTAAATTTTGTTTCAGAAGAATTAGCAGCACAAGGTTTTACGCCGTCTGTTTTCTCTTTAGATCTTCCTACCAGAGGTAATACACCAGAAGAAAAAGAAACGCATAAAAGAGCTTTAAACTACAAGTTAATTGATATGATGATCACGGAAATTCCTGATGAGAGTAAATATTGCGTAAGCTATGGTCAGTTAAAAGGTTGCTACTGGACTATCCCCGCCACCTCTACTCAAGGAACCACTAAGGAAATAGATAAAGATTATATAGCTAGAGTAGCCTTATCACCGGATATGGATTTGGACCGACACAAAAAAGTATTTAAAGAATTTGTGATGAATATCTAGGTAGGTATATTCTTTTACAGCAGTGTACAAATGCAAATAGAATATAAACTTTATAATGGCATATAAGCAATAGCCTTTATCTCAATTAGTAAATTGGGGTGGGGGAGTTGATGTACCGCCACGGTCGTTCTCGTAGGACCCGTGTGATCAAAAAACTCACCGTAAACCTCGTTGTATCCTTTAAAATCCTTCATATCTACTAGGTAAGTCGCCATATCAATTAGATGAGATTTATCAGCGCCTATTTTCCCCAACAAAGCTATAATATTGTCAATGACAGCTTTGGTTTGTGATTTTATGTCAAGGGACCAAGTACCATCTTGATTTTGAACGGCACCGACATGTGTATTGTCAGCGCGACGGCTACTCGTACCCGAAACATATATAAAATCTCCGACTCTCTTAACGTGCGGATAGTTGCCAAGCGGCTGTGCTTTATCTTTGATGACCATAAATTAAATTGCTTTGAGGTTATATAAAATAGGTTTGCTTGGAGATGCGTCTAACTCCAAAGGCGCAATCTGTAAATTAAGTAAGTAGTATCCATCTTCAATACTATCAGCGACATATATCAACTCTGTGATAGTTGCTTGGTTTCGCCTAATGTCTAATGTATTACCATCCAGATCTAATCCCCAGAATAAGTGGTGCGCTGCTAGTACACCCTTATCTACCTCACGATCTACGGAGGGAGTATCGATCAAGAGGTGCTCTACACCAAGATTAACTAATAACTGCATAGCATCCTTAGTAATATAAGGTGGATTAGTTCCAGAATAGTCCTTAGATTTCTTCTCTATAGGATTTGGAGAAGTCCTAATAATTATCGCTGAAGGAATCTGCGTCGGTAATTGTGGATTCAGCTGGTCTAGTGTAATGACTTGATCACCATTGTCCAAAGTCTCTAGAGGTACAGTAACCAGATAGGCATGAAAGTGAAAATTTTTAAGTACTTGGTTAACGGATTCTTGAGCAGGAGTAATATGCCCTAAACATTCCGTATGCGTACCATTGCCATGCGGATTGAGCTGGACATCATAAAAGTTGACGGGTGCGCCCCGATTAACAGAGCCAATAAAATCACCATCTTTATATGGTTCTATTCTTACGTCTGGGGCATTAAAGCACTTGACTTGCCCTATTGGGATAGAAATGTCAATAGGCTCAGATAAATTTACCTGATACTTCTTATCATTTAAATTTACTTCAATAATCATATGGTCAAGGCATTTATTTTTTTATATACACCTTCCAGATTAAGGTCCTCCATCTTGTTTTCGGCACATAACTCTAGAAGTAGTTCGTCTTGCGCTCGTCCACGACGCATGGCTTCTTTATAAGGTAGCTCTGGCCTAAAGGTTACCAATGAATATTTTGAATAATAGTCGTCATAGGTTTGCTCTAACTTCATCTCTAATGTACGCTTTCTAATAAAGGGTATGTCGTCAACCTTATCTTGCATTTCATAAAAATTATCGATGGCAAGGTCAGCGATGGCATTGGTATTTTCGACTCGAAGATCTTGAAAAGCTTCAAATATGGCTGTCCAATCTCCTCGCAACTTTTCATGCACTTCATCGAATACACGAACATCTTCAAATGATGCATTCATACCTTGACCATAAAAGGGAACGATTGCATGCGCAGCATCACCCATAATGCATACCTTACCGTAGGCTTGCCAAGGGTAGCATTTATTAGTGCCTAACACCCCCACTGGATTGTCAAAATAATCCTCCTGCAGGTCGGGCATATGCGGTAGACTATCTGAATAGTACTTTTCAAAGAAGGCTTGCACTTTGTCAGGAGTATTAAGCGTATTGAATCCAGCTTCCCCTTCGTAAGGGTGAAACATAGTTACTGTAAAGCTACCATCTAGATTAGGCAACGCGATCATCATAAATTTTCCTCGGGGCCAGATATGCAATGCATTTTTTTCTATTCGCCAAGAACCATCCTCAGCTGGTGGTATTTGTAATTCTTTGTATCCTGAACGTAGAAAGTTTTGACTATAGTTGAAGAGTAGTGCAGTGGTCTTTGCCATCATACTCCTTCGGACAGATGATCCTGCACCGTCCGTTCCTAATACTACATCTGCATGGACTATTTCTTCTGACCCATTTTTATTTTTAAAAATGGCGCTGCCTTCCTCAAGATTTACCTTTATGCATCTAGAGTCAAATGTAATATGCAGATTTTCAAAACTGTCTGCTTTTTCTAAAAGTGCTACATTTAGTCCTGTACGTGAAATAGAATTGATGACTTCATCTTTTCTTCCGCTGTACTTACTGGAGCGTAGTTCTCCCGCCACACTATGAATCATCCGTCCGACCATAGGGATGCATTGCTTTTTTATTTGCTCAGAAATACCTACATTTTCCAAGGCTAATAGGCCTCTAGCAGATAAGGCTAGATTGATAGATCTGCCACCCTCTAATGCCTTAGTGCGCAAGTCATAACGTGATTCTCGTAGCTCTACTTGATAGCCCTTCTGAGCCATTTTTATAGCTAAGAGTGAACCACACAATCCGGCTCCAACGATTAATATCTTTTCTGTCATATTTGTTTTTTATTGCGCACTTTATATAAATTGATAGCGGCATATAAGTGTCGCAAAATATGGAAATTTATTAGCGTGAGCAAATAGGAAAACGTAAGTAGCATGCTTTTAGGATGCTAATATTATCTATACCTTTTCTGCCAATGTGGTCAGTATCTGCACTGTCTTAGATAAGGTTTGATGTACAGGACAACGATCAGCAATTTGCATTAGTCTCGCCCTCTGTGTATCATCAAGTTCTCCTTCTAATTCTATTACCTTACTGAAGGTTTCGATTTTTCTTGAGTTCTCATCGCAGTTCGCACAATCTTCCTCATATCGCCTTCCATAATCTATATGAACGAAAACACTCTCAAGATCCCATTTCTTTCTTCTTGCATACATCTGTAAGGTCATTACGGTACACGAGGCAAGCGCGACGGAAAGATATTGGTAAGGCGATGGACCAAAATCGTCTCCACCTGCGTCCTCCGATTCATCAGCAAGTAGACCATGATCACCAGCGCGTATCTCTGCAGTATAGCCTACATTTCCCAACTTTGCGACTACGCTTCTATCCGTTTTTAAGAGCTCTTTTTTAGGTATTATGATATATCGCTTTACCCAATGTGCAATCAATACTCCAGCGTAGGCAGCATCTACTTTATTTGTCAGCATATGGTCAGCGCCATCTAGTGACACAAATGATTTTGGATGAAATGCTGCATGATAAATACTTGCTGCATTTTCTATTTTTACTACATCGTCTTGAGGAGAGTGTAATACTAATAGTGGCTTCTTAAGTTCTTTAAGTATTTTGAACATGTCTTTGCTATTCAAATCATCGAGAAATTGTTTTTTAATTGTAAATTCTCTACCGCCAATATTTACTTTCGCTTTTCCTAATTCTATTATAGCTTCTATTTTATCTCTCAATAAATGCGTTACGTGTTCTGGTTCTGATGGTGCACCCACGGTAGCAACAGCCTTTATAAATGCTAGCTGAGAAGCAGCAAAAATGACGGCCGCACCGCCGAGAGAGTGTCCAATCAATATCTTCGGTGCTTCATAGTTTTGCACCAAAAAGTCTGCCGCAGCCAATATGTCTTGAACATTACTCGTGAAGTTTGTATCAGCAAAATCCCCCTCACTTTCACCCAATCCCGTGAAGTCAAATCTTAATACCGCAATACCATTTTGAGTTAAGCCTCTCGCAATATGCCTTGTTGCCGTTAAACTCTTGCTTCCTGTAAAAACATGGGCGAATACAGCATATGCATGTGGTTTTGTATCCGCTGGCAATTCTAAAACTGCGGATAACTCTAAATTACTAGCATTGGAAAATGTTACTTTCTGACTTTTCGGCATAATTTTAACGATTATGTGTTTACATTGAGTCGTTAATGTATGAAATATTTGTCGATACTTGTGGTTTAATTTGCCTAAATTGTCCTAGCAAGTACGATGAAAAAATGCTAAATTGAATTTTTATAAAAGTAAATTATGCACCTTAGATTATATTTAATTACGCTTATGCTTTTTGTAGCTTTCATGGCTCATGCGCAGACTATCACACCAGTAGGTACCGAAAGACAACAGGTACTATCACATGGAGAAAAGGAAAGAGCTTTATTTAAAGCGCAGAAAGATATAGAGCGATCACAAGGAGAAAATGATGAAGAGAATCCAGAAGGGGAGTTCCCTGATAGTGATGAAGATGCTGGCAATAGAGAAAGGACTAGTGAACGCACTAGCATAATTGCTGATCTTAAGTCTAGTTTATTCCTTTCCTACAACTTAAATAAAACAGGCCTAGGTACAGATATTATTAAAGTTTCTGCGTATCTCAAGAATACATCTGCAAACGACTTAAATATTACTAAGACAGACTGTATTGGAGAAGCTGGACTTTTTGGATTTAATGTCAACGCTTATCAAATTTATACTCCAGAACCTTGTGCAGGAATCTCACAAACGGAAGAAAAATTGAAACCTGGCAAAATGATAAATTTTGAATTTTACTTAAAAGTCCTTGGAGTTAATCAAGCGCTTGAACTTGTTTATCATACGAAAAATTCTAATCAAGCTGATATTGTCATAGTAGGACAGGAAATGAAATAATTACTGTGATGATAGGGGAGAGGTTCACCAAGCTAGCCACACTTTAATACTAGATACTTAATACATTTAATATTTACTTTTATTATTCTACTCGATATTATTGTCATTTTAGGATCGAGTAAATATTTATCACAGTCAATATCTAAAAAATTTAATGGACTGCAAAAGTGTTTACAATACCGTAGATAATATCTACTTAACATAACGTGCAGCTGTACGTAGTTATCTTAAATTCGACGTAGAAGAATACGATGCAGATTGTTATATGTAATGCGTCGCATAATAGTTATAATTGGTGTTCCATAGAGTACAGTATATAGTAACTTGGCTGCAATTGACGAAAAGGATTCAAATTAGTCAGACTTCTTTTCAACTATGAATAATTAATATAGCACCTACTTATCTTAGTCTATATACAAGTATACATAGTATCAAGCAGAGCTCTACATTTCACTTTTCTCCATGTGTGGTACATCAGTAAGACGAAATACAGTATATGCATTCCTATAATCTATGTTATGTTAAGTAAGAATCTTTACCTAATAACCTCCTAGTAGATACCAATATAGTAGCGTAAATTATACACAGCCTAATCAAACTATAACAAAGTGAAATCAAGTATACTCCACCTCATTTAGACTCGCATGATCTGTCTACCATAGATGATGACCCGATGGAAATATATCTTAATCAAGAAATATCTTCCCATGATTTAGCAAACCTTGCGGATCCAAAGTTTGCTTTAGCGTTCGCATTAGCGCGATCTCCTCCCCTGTTCTAGACAGTTCTAGGTAGGCTCGCTTATGTGTGCCTATACCATGCTCTGCTGAGACGGATCCTCCTAAAGCCTGTAGCGGCTTGTACACGACCTCATTAATTTTTTCTATTAGCTTGGGATCATCAGTAGATCTATCTACTATAAAGTGAATATTTCCATCAGCAATATGGCCAAAAGTATAAACTTGATTCACCTCTTTAATAGCCCTCAGTTTTGGTAAAGTTTCATCCACATAACTTCCTATTAAGGAAACTGGTAGACTGATATCGAAATGATGATCCATTACGCAAGAAGTTTTTAAAACGTGGACATCCTCTCTAATTTTCCAAAACCATTCGAGATCAGACCGTGTCTGGGCTGGCACAGCATCCAAAATCAATTCGCGGTTTAAAGCTACCTCTAGAAGGTATTCTAATTTTTCCTGATCTGCTTCCTGATTACTTCCAAGAGACTCTAGCAGCACATAATATTTGTAGCCTAGCGGCAAAGGACTATTCACCGAAGCAGGTGCAGTCATGCACGCATATGTATCTGACCAGATCAGCTCATAACCACTCAATAATCCAGCGAGCTCTTGATCCATATATTTTAAGAATGATACTACTTTATTATACTCGTTAAAACCCACGTATGCACTACATCGACTACGGGGCGCTTCTACCAATCTTAAAACCGCCTTAGTGACTATTCCTAGCGTCCCTTCTGATCCGATAAAAAGCTGTTTGAGATCATAAGCTGTATTATCTTTTATAATCTTTTTGAGCGACGATATTACACGTCCATCGGCTAAAACCACTTCCAATCCGAGCACTAAATTTCTTGTCATACCATATCTTAGTACTCGTAATCCTCCAGCGTTACTCGATATCATTCCTCCTATCTGCGCTGAACCTTTCGCGCCAAAACTCAGGGGAAACATCATTGATGCTGATTCTGCGGCAAGATGCAAATTCTCCAAAATTACGCCGGCTTCTGTTGTGATTGATCTGCTATCGGGATCTATATCTATTACTTTATTCATTTTCTCTAAGGAGATAACTATTTCGTTTTCTGTAGCTATTGTCCCTCCCACTAGGTTGGTCAACCCTCCATGTACGACGACTCTTTGCCCGTATTGTGTACAGATTTTCATGCACTGCGATACATCTTTCGTACTGCTTGGCAATACTACCGCCTTAGCATCTAGTCCTTCTTCCATTCGCCAGATGTGTGTATAACGACCAGCTAAGTCCTCTCCCATCAACACTTTGTCTTCGCCTAATTTCTCCTGAATAGCCACCATGCATTTATTCATATTTTCGTATTTCTTATAGATTCAAAAGTATAAATTTTTAGTTGACTAATGATTATTATTTGGGGCCTTCCCATGTAGCCTTTTAGAAAAAAAAGGCTACATGGGTCGGGCCATCCGCTACTCGCTATTCAGCTCGGTCCTAGCGGACTCCACGTATGTATAGCTGAAAAAAAAACAGCTATACATACGTGGCTAGCTACTACCCCTAGTCCAAAAAAAATAGGCTATATTCTAGATTCGAATTAGTATTTAAATTGTCATTATCTATTATAATAAATATTTGGTTAGACTAGCTAGTCAAGCCATTTACGATAATCATACTGATAGCGATAATTGCAGGTAGAGCCTGTACAAAGAATATTTGCTTTGCAGCAGTAAAAGTTCCGAATATACCTGCGATTGCGATACAGCTCAAAAAGAATAAAGATATATTAGCAAACCATTCTTGATTATCGATAAATAATGTCCATATCAATCCAGCAGCTAAAAATCCATTATACAAACCTTGGTTAGCAGCCATAACTTTTGTCTTAGAAAATAAATCTGCCGGAAATTTTCGAAAAACTTTTCTACCCTTCGTATCCCAAGCAAACATTTCAAACCATAATATATAGCAGTGAATAATAGCGATGAGCCCAATTAGTGCTTTTATAAGAAGTTCCATTATTTAAATTTTGATTTTTACGAAG
>ENA-ORXR01004184-ORXR01004184.1-marine-metagenome-genome-assembly--contig:-NODE-4184-length-12231-cov-9.500494_pt1 | contig 12231 bp, 14 predicted proteins | sample MGYA00237866_ERZ511479 | MGnify/ENA metagenome assembly ERZ511479 | reverse complement strand
TCCACGCCCTCGCGCCCGTGCAAGCGTCGCGCGCGCGTGCGCCGCCGCCCCCCCCCCTCGCGCCGAGCGCCACAGCCGCGCCGACCAGGTGCACGGGCGGCGGCGGTCGGGGGCGGTGCCGCCGGCGGCGCGCACGCGGGTGCTGCGTGCGGAACGGGCGTCGAGGCCGCGACGGCGACGTGGCAGGAGCCGCTGCCGCGGCGCCGGCAGCGGGAGCGGGCCGGCCGCCTGTCGGGGCGTTGGCCGCCGCACGCGCGCGCGCGCGCTACGGCCGGCACAGGCGGCGGCGGTTAGCGCCACGGCGGGGGGGGTCGACGGCGGCGCCCCGTTGCCGCTGTGTGGCAAGCGCGGTCGTGCGTGGCGCCCGTCGGTCCGCCGCCGTGAGGGCGTGGCGGGTCGGGCCGCCGACGGCGCGGCCGGCGCGGGGGGGGCCGTCGGGGGCGCCACGGCGGTGGCCGCGTGGCCACCGCCACCGGCGCCGTCGGCACGCGACGAGCCGGTTCGGACCGGCGTGCCGACGGCAGCGGGATTCGACTCACCACGGCCGTGGTGCGCCGCGGCGCGCGCTCCCCCCCCCCTTTCCCCCCCCGCCACAGGACCGCCACGTGACGCGCCGACGACACCAGACGCTGATTGCGGGCGCGGGCGGTGCCTCTCACGCGGGCGGGTGGGGAGCGTCACTGGAAGGGCGCCCGCTGGGCAGCGGCCGCCGCCGCTGGTGGCAGACGCGCCGTCTACGCTGCGGGCTTCGCAGCCGTTTACATTGCAGGCGGTCTGTGGGGGGCCTTGACGGGGCCGGGCCGGGAAGGCTGTGGTCCCGCCGCCGTGAGCCGCGGGCGGTGGGGGGTATATGCAGAATAGCAACCTAGGCCTAAGGCGTCTAGGCTGTGTATCCGGGCACAAGATTGGGGCCTCAGACACCATCGCTCGGGCCCATTGACAGCAGCAAACAGGTGTCTTCTGATGTCTGACTCAGACACGTTCAGACACCAGACATACTGTCGGAGCCGGCTGTCTGGTGCACGGCCCTACTTCCAATGTCTTGATCGCAAAGGCTGCCGGGGCCGACCGACTGCTCGGTGTGACCACCCGGTGCACGCTGCCGACTTGGCGCAGCGCGTGTTTTGCCTCTGCGCGCGTTCTCCCGCGTTGCGCGCTGCGCCGCCCCGTACCGCACGTCAATGAGGGGGTTCACCCGCGCTTGGACACGGCGCACCCCCCCCTTCTGGCAACTTTCCGACTGCCGGGGCTCGTCGGAGCGACCGGCCTCCACCCCTTCGCCGCTGCCCGCTCTTTTTCCGTTGCAGCGTTTTTTTGCCCATGACACCCCCATCGCCTTTTGCTGCTCCCCATTGCTCTTTGCAGCCCCCCATCGATGCTCCCCCGCTGCGTCCCTTCGCCACCGGCCACCCGTCATCCGCGGCCACCCCCCCGCACCTGCTACCCCTACTTCTCCCCCCCGCTGCTGCTGCTGCCGCCCACCGCCCGAGGCTCTCGGCGGTCGCGGCGGCCACTGTCGACCACCCGCGGCCACCCGCGGGCACCCCACGGCCACCCGCGACCACCTGCTGCCGCCGGTTGTCTCTCTCGACTCCCACACCCCGCCGCACACCGCCCGCGACCGTCCACGGCCGCACCTCTCGGCTGTTCATTGCTCCTCACCCTTTCCCACCATTGGCCGCCTTACCATCTTGTTCCTGCGCGCTCTGGTCTCCCGCACCGCCCCGTCACCCGCCCCCCCTCTTCTCGCCAGCTGCTGTGTGGTCTTTGCCTGCCGCCTCTCATTTTTTCCCTCCCCCGCATCCGAGTCGTACAAGAGAGAAGTGTTCTTCGTTCCAACGCACAATAAACAGAGCAAGACGCCGGCACCATCCCCAATCCTATCAATCGGTCAGCTTGTAACCACAACAGCGGCACGCGTAGCGCCGGAAATAATCGGCGCGTAGGTCAAAGTGCGGCGGGATGGAGACGCGCGGCTTGGTCGTACATGAAGAAGTGAACGTCTTGTTGCTGCCCTTCCGCCCCCGCTCTGCGTCTTCAGCGGCGGACACCTCCAACGCAGCGCGTTGGAAGGCGCTGCGAGACTCCGCAAAGGAGTTGAGGACGCTTGTCTGGTAGCTCAGCAACGCCAGGTAGCCGTAGCGGCCCGCGCCCCGCAGAATGGACTCCATCTTGCGGATGGCGGCGTTGCGCTGCTCGTGCGTGAGCGTGTTCTTGTAGTCAAGCTCCCCGTAAGAGTTGGAATTGTAGAAGTGACTGCAGGTGTGGTTACAAACATGAAAGCGGTCAGAGACAACAGACAAGTCACGCAACATCCAAGGCAACTTTGCCATGGCACACCGGACCACACCACATGCAAAATCATACACAAGGTAACGAGGCAGACGAGGGAAGCGCGTGAGCACCGCGTTGATGAGGACCTGCGGGCTCTCCTTGCGGTCCAGCACAACAAACCCGAGGATCTTAGGGTGCGCACAGGCACAGCACAGCGTCAGAGCGCCGTCCGAGTACTTCTCCGACGAGTTGTACCCCTTCTCGCATGTGCCGCACGACGTGGTGTCGCCGGCAGCAAACGCCTCCGCCCGGCACTGGTCGCGACCGGGGGTATACACCCCTGTCACCGACGGGGAGGTGGCGGCCAACGGGTACCGCGCCCGGAAGGCCGCGAGCAACTCTTCGTCTTGCGGGTCCGCGGGCAGGTACCGCGTCATGTACTGGTGCTTGCCGGCGACGTCGGCCGCTAACTCGCCGTAAAACGCCCGGGCGCTGGCAACGGCCTCGCTGAAGACGTCCGCAATGGCAACTGCAAAAGGAGGTGATGCGTCAAAGACGAGCGCAGCAGCTTGGAGAGCCACTAGTACATGCCGCAGCTCCCGTAGGCAGCAGGCACCGCGCGTCACTGGCCCGTACAGCGAGCGGTTTGTCGCTTCAGCCACGACAGCTTCCACAGCGCCGCGAGGTCGAGCCGAGCGGAGATCACGAGCAACGTCGAGCAGGCCGTCAAAGTGGCGCATTTTGATGCCAGCCACCACAGGGTCGAGCGTGAAAGCCAACAACATCCGGCAGATATGGTCAATGTCGTTGTCATCCAACTCCTGGAGCAGCGGCTTGAGAAGCGGCTTGGGGATGTCCAAGCCGGGCTCCTCGCCGGGCTTGATCGACTCCTTGGGGTTGCCCTTCCCGCGGCCTTGTCGACGCCGACGGCGTCGAGAAGATGCCGACGTCATGTTGCGGCGCGACGCAGCGTCGACCGTGCCGCCGCCTGAGGCGGCGGCGGCCGCCTCGGAAGCCGCCGTCGTGGCCTTATGCTGCTCAATCGCCGCCGCGTAAACGGCCATCGCCTCGGGGTTGTCCTTGCGCCAAACTTCAATGGACGCCTTCAAGCGCACGGCGCACTCGGCGCGCCGCCGCTTCTCCTTGATCACCTTCACCTGCGTCTTCTCGTACGCTACCAGCAGGGCCTCCGCCATCGGCAGCGCGGCCGCCTCAATGTTCCAGACCATGCCGAGCAGCTTGCGGATGCTCGTGGATGCCGGCGTCGCCGTGGATGGGGCACCGTCGGCCGGCAGCACGGGAAAAAGGCACGACAGCGCAAGCTCGGCGGAGGGCAGGGTGCGGTCGGAAACATCCGGGGGGTCCCCGGGCACGAGCACGTGGCGGAGCATCCGCCGGGCTTGCTCACCGACGACCAAGCAACCCTCACGCCCCTTGGTGTTGACCGCGGGGATCGGCTCGCAAACGTGCTCGAAGCTGAACGGCTGCGACGCGGCGTCAAAGCCGAGACAGATGCAGTCAGACGTCACCACTTGGTATCGACCGTCGGGCAGCTGGCACGCAACGCAGTCGTACAACCCCTTGTCAGGGTCGACGACACTCAGCCGCATGAAGGCGAGGATGAGCGCACGCAACGTGTCCGCGCCGCGAGCCTTGGCAGAGCCGGGGAGCAGGCCGGCCCGTTTCAGGCCCGCCCAGTCGCTGAAGCACTGGGCCAGGACGTCGGCAATGTGGGTGCCGGAGCGCACAAACTCGGCGCACTTCCGTGCCCATGCGACCGTGCACGCCGACGTGTGCGACAGCAGGATCAACTGCTCCCCACGGCCGTCACGACTGCAGAGCTGCCGACAGCTCCCACAACGCCTGCGCACCACCTGCATCGAGCATGGCCCCAGCGTCGAGTGCAAGATGCCGGAAAGAGTCGATTCTTGCTCACGGGAGGCGGCCACCATGTCCGCCCCGCAGTGCAAGCAGACGACGGGCGCCTCAAGCACGTAGGTCCCCCCAAAGCGCGCAAGCTCCCCAACGCGCCGATCGCAAGCGATGGCAGCCGGGCAGTTAAAGAGGGACAGCGACAGGGTTGACACGGAGGAGCGCACGCCGGTCGACGCTGGCGCCTGCGGCATGGTACTTCCGCTGGCCGAGCGGTACTGCTCGGCGAGCTTGGTGTGCGAGCAACCCCGCAGGCTGCTCAAAGAGCAAAAACCACAGGACACACCCTTCTTTGGCAGGTACACGGGAGCCGGCACGAGCGCTCCCCTCTGGGCGCTCACCACGACCACCACGTCCTTGTGGAATCTCCAAACGGGCGCTTCCACGTCGACGTGGGCGTCGCCGTCGGGGTCGGGCTTGTCGCGGCTACTCAAAGCCCTCTCCAGCCACGCCATGACCGCTGCAACCGGGCGGCGGAGCGCCTCGGCCATGCGGTCCACCGCCCACGACAGCACCTCGATGTGCTCGCAGGCGCTCACGCGCCCGACCGACACGTCGCTGTTGTAAACGTCCGCACCCACGCAGGTGCACCGCACAAAGCCGTCGGGGGTGACCCACGTGCACGCCGCGCTCCGTTTCCCGTGGTCGGACTTGCCCCAAACAGAGAAGCGCGCGAACACACCAAGCATGTACGGGATCGACCAGACCTCCTCCTTGCCGTCGGCCTTCCTCCACGAGTCCACCAGCTGCTGAAAGGCCCGCTGCTCGGCGCGGGTGACGGCACCGAGCACCGCGTGGGAGCCGTCTAGCAACGAGCCGACGCCGCGCAAGTGCAGCGCGGCCGACAAGACTCGCAGCGCACCCCGTGGGAAATTTTCCCGAGTGCGCAAGCCGGTGCCCTCCGGGCGACCGCCCATACCAGCAAGGCCGCCGGAACGGCGCTTGCTGGCGTCGGGCTGAAGCGCCGTGAGGTCAGGTGGCGTCGGCGGGTTGGCGGCAAAGTCCTCGTCCACCCAGCCGTCCCTGTCGGCACCGCACAAACCGTGCAGAGGGACGGCGTCAAGGGCCGCCTGCGCCGCATAGTCGACAACGCTGGAGCCGCAAGAGCCCGGCGGCGGCGCGGAGCTGCCGCTGTCGCTGGCCGACACGAGCAGCAGCGAGTCCCCATGGGGGAGGCTGCGGTCGGCGGAGATGAATAGGGAGCTCAGGGAGATGTCCTCGTCCATGCCCGCATCCCGGTGCCAAACCGACAGCCCCAGACCCTCCGACCGCACTCCCCCCGCACTTGGTCAAGCTCAAAAACAATCTTGAGGAGCCTGCATGGAGAAAAGCAACAGCCAAAGTTCCCAAAGGCGGCGGGAGGAGGACGCAGCCACAGGGGGAAGGAAACCGAGACTCAAACACAGGCGCCGTACGGACGGGCAGGAGTACCAATAATGCAACCTCCGCGTCAGAAAGCGTCCACGGACAAGAGACTGCGTCGCCATGGAAAGGGGGTAGCGAGCGGTACCGTATCTCAGCTTGCGGGAAAGAAAGCACCCAATGGCTCGCAGGGAGGAACTGACATACCTGTCGATGCAACGGCCGCCGTGGAGCGTCGGCCAAAGCAGGAACAGCAGGCGGGTACCGGAAATACGCAATGCGCAGATCGGCCGTTACACACGACGGCGCAGCCGCAGAGCACCGCAGACGTGAGTGTGCGCGGAGCACGTCAAGCACGATGGAGACGTGCTGGATAGCGATGCGGGCGAGTGCGCGCGTCGGAACCGCCACCAGTGAAAGATCCCGACCAGCTCTCCTGCAAGATGTATTGCTGTTTTCTGATATTTGGCCGACTCAAACAGGAACAAAACTGGGCCCGAACGTGATCTGATTGGTGCACGTCTCTTTTCTGTCGTTCCCATTGGCCGAGGCGGCTGTTTCTGCCGTTTTTATCCTTGTTCGAGTGCGCCAAAATTCAGCAAACAGCAATTATGAGCTTAGTTGGCAGCAAGTTCAGCTGGGCTTCTCAGAGGAGTAAATCGGTAAAAATCGGGACCACTTTCCGAACCTATGTGGTGGGATCTGCGCCAGATTTGTAAAAGTAGGGAGATCTGATGGCATTCATTGGTCATTGCGCTGAAGTTCTCAGAAAGGCCAACATCTTGTTGCTAACATTTTCTGACACTGAGTCAGCAGATGGATTCATTGAGAAAGTTTGAGCAGCACGATCAATTCTTTTGGACTCTGCGATTGTAACACGCGGCGCGTTCAGCAGGCTTTTCGCGACCATGTCAACCTTGGGAAGAAAAAGAGCTTCCCCACCTGCCCGCCGGCGTTCATTGAGCAAGACGGAAGCCAGAGAAGAGGTTGCTGAGAAGGGACCTTGTATATCGTTGAGAGTGGGGTGTTTACATTGACAAGGTTAGCAAAGAACAGTCGGCTCGGCGCGTCCATTGCTTCATGCATGCAACCGAGCAGACCAGAGAATCAACAAGCAGCAGCCGCACAACGAGCTATAAAAAAAGTGCCGAGATGTGAGCACGTCAGTACGGGAAGAGACGGGAACCATGTCAGTTGTAGAACGGGTGGGACTGGTTGGAGAAGTCATGGTTACCGACGCCGTCGCCATGCTCCCAGCAGTGGCGGAGCTGCACGAGACGCGCCTCGTCCCACATACACTCAACCAGACGCGTCACCCCCGCCCGGCAAGTGTGCATAACGGAGCCCGCCGGCTCGTACGGCTCCACCATGCCGTGGACAAAGACACGGACCAGCGCGCCGCGCGTCCAGCAGGCACAGTTCACCCGCTCAAAATACTCGGTCAGGCCCGCACGCCAGTGCGCCAGACGCGGCCACTTGTACAACGCCTGGGTCAGCTCTACCAGCGCCATCGTAGCCGCCCGCGAAAGGAAGATGGAGTGCTCCTCCCCCATGGTGGCCGCACGAGGGGGCGCCGCCGACGCGACCGGCGCAGGCACGGTCGACTTGTGTCCGACTGCAGGGCCCCAACGCTGCTGGGGTGACGCCGCCGGATCGGCCGCCGCGGGTGTTCCCGTCCGGGGGGGGTGGGGCAGATGCTCGGCGGCCGTGGGTAGCGGCTCACTGGAAAAGTAGACACGGGCCGCGTTCATGAGCGCCGCCGACAACGACGGCCTCGAGCGGACCTGGTCCATGATGAACAAGACACGTCCGTGCCGGAGAGGCGGGGCCGGAGGGGAAAGGGCAGGAAAGAAGGCGGGAGGGGGCCGACAGGGCGTCGGGGGGTAGCTGCCAACAAACGAGGGATTGCAGGCAGGGTGGTGGCCGGTTGCCGTCGAGAAGCGGCAGGTCGCCCGTGGGGACGCAGGCAAAGGCCGGCAGGGAGACAGGGACGTAGCCGCGGGGGTAGATGACCAACGGGGGGGCGGGTCGCCACTGGCAAGGAGGCAGGGAGGTGGCTGCCGAACAGGACGCGGTTGGCAGCCGCGTCTGTCGGGGATGCAGTCCGACAGGAGGGGGGCGGTCGCCGGGGGTAGTGGTTGTGCCAGGCAGGCAGGTGGAGGGGGTGGCAGCAACGCAGCGGGCCAGATGGAGGGAAGGCATGGAGGGAAGGGAGGGGGGTTGCAACAGGTAAGGTCGGTCGAGCGTCGGTGCTTATGTACAGAAGATGCACCGAGGTAGAACGGCCAGAGGCAGACACGGTCGAGCACCCGCAGCGCACTGGCGGGAACGGCAGCGCGACCTGTGCAGAAAAGGCGGGCGAACAAGAAAGGGGCTCCCGAGTAGCTTCCATGTAGCCTGCCCCGGCTATGGACAGAAGCGCAGTCCGCTCGAAACGGAAGAGGAATGTGCTGTGATATTTATTGTCGTAGGGCAGTAACTCTTGGTGTTCCTGGCCCAGAGGGGCAGCGTCGTCCGATACGGCAGCGATGGGTGGTCCTGCGCTCTTTTGGAATAGGACCTGTGGCAATCCGGGGCGAGCGCCTGCTCATGCTGCCGAAGCAGCCGCCCGCATAGTACTGCCGAGTGGCCGCCGCTGCTCACTTCCCCACCCGCCCTGCACATTCAGACCCGACGTCCACGCGAGGAGTTGGCCGTCGCGGGGGGGGGTGGGCGCGTGTGCGGGGTCGGCAGACGCACCGAAGTGCGCTGGCGGGGGGGGGTCGACACAGGTGTGGACCAATGCTGACAGCGTGCCCTGGACGCATTGAGGGAACTCTACTCTACACTCCGATTCCAGCCTCTGGAGGCACGTACAGTGGTCACGGTCCGGGGAGTGTCTTTCTATACACCAGAAAGGACACAGGCGTCGGGAGCGTGCAGAGGGGCACGCACGGACGTGACGTCGGGAGCGCGCAGAGGGGCACGCACGGACGTGACAGTGTTCAAAGATGTCGTCTCTCCAATAAAGAACTTCCGAAAGTAGGTTCAAGCCACATCAAATCGCCAAAAATCCCCGAGTTGTCAAACAGCAGGGGTGGCTGTAGTGCAGTCGGCCGACCCTGCAATCGGGATCTGCGAGGGCCCGTACCCGTCACGCATGGGATCGAAAGATTCGCGCCTCGGGACGCTGCCCGGTAGTGAAAGGTTGTAGGTTCGAATCGGTTGGGGTGCAATTCCTCTCCACTCCATATCTTTATTTCCTTTTGCAAATATTTGTTTTTTAGTGTAATTTCATGCTAAGTTTTTTATTACTATATCCTGACATATTATTGAACCAATGGCTGCACTCGAAACTTTTAGGAGCACGCAAAATTGTGTCTATATTTGTGCCTCACCCGCCGTTCTAATGTACTTCATTCTCGGCTTGTGCGTGCTTCGATACTGCATGCATTCGCGGCGTGTACGTGCCGTATGTGTGTGCGCGGCGTGTACGTGCCGTATGTGTGTGCGCGGCGTGTACGTGCCGTATGTGTGTGTGCGCCCTGCACTTCCCCGCCACAAGGCAGCGCTTGTGCCGCCAAGAGTCCCCGCCCGAGTACTCGTCTGACTCCCAGCCGCGGGTGGGGGTGACCCGGATGGTTGGTCTCCCCGGGTTCTCCATTGACTCTTCTTCGCCACCAACGTCGCATCTGTAAAAGGTACGAACCACCGGTGTCTGTCACAGCCAGGGACAGGTTCTTCGGGGGGGTACTGAACAACAAAGGACAAAAAAAGGTAACAACGCGCCCTTTCGCTCGACCCGCCGGGACCCCCGCCCGCCTGCCAGACGCGTCGGGACCCCCGCCACCCCCAGTCACACCGCCACCGTCGCACGCCCCGGCGGGGTCCGTCCCGCTCGGCGGCGGCCGGCCCCCCCACGGGGGAGCATCTGCGCTGCGACCGACGCGCGCCCCCCCCGGCCGCACACCCCATTCCGTCCTTGTGAGACAGGGCATCATGGCCCTGATCGATGTGTCACTTTCATAATGAAATCCAAACCACAAAGTATTTCTGATCCCCCAATTCCGTCCTGATCAAACCCAAACGGTACTGTTTGAGACGGAGGCCTCTGATTGGCCGAAAGGTCTGCGACGGGCGCCTTTCCGGCCCGACCTTTACAAAATGTGTCCTTACGGCCTCAAATCGCACAATCGATCCTTTCAGTTCTCTAGAGTTTTCTGCGATTCTCAAGCGTTCTGAAGGATAGTATCAATATCTCGCGATTCCCGGATTCCTCTCCACAAGAAAACGAGTACAATCTCAAGAAAAAATGAGATTCTGATTTTGCAGGGAGCTGGCTGCATTGCAGGCAATGGGACACCTCAGATGTTTTTTTTTTTTTGCAGCACTTCTGAACCAATGGTAAACCGGTTCTAAGAACTGTACCGTTCCCAGAAGGCGTTCCAAGCGGTGAGGACACAATTGGGGCATCAATAATCTAATTCTCTCATGCTAGAATATCTACGGCGGAGACGTATTGAGCATCCTGACTGGCCCACACGAAAGCTGTCAGCAGCGTGGCGATGTAAAGTACAGTCGTTTTCCGCGGAAAACAAACGTCTTAACCGGCTGTTCACACAACCGATCAACCGGTCAAAGACCTGCTTAACTGCTGTATCTAGATCCCAAGCGTGCTTTTTTCCAGTATGAAGACTTGAGTGTGCATAAATCCGCAGGTGAGGAATCCTCAAGCAACCGTGTGTACACCCAGAAACGTACGTTCGAAATCCCAAGAAGCTAGTGCAGTACTGACCGATGAGTTTTGATCAACCTGTCTGGCGGATTTTCAAAAAATATTTTGTACCGGATACGAACCGGATGTCCTCGAACCGGTTGCACATTTGTGCAGAGCATCTAGCAGAAAAGAGTATGGAAGGCTCTTTGTCGATCTCGTAGTCCAATCATGGCCTTCCATTGTTTGCGATATCCTTCCTCAGAGTGCGTCACACCGCGGCGCGCGAGACCCAACTCACGGTGAAGGTCGCGCGCAGCCGGACCTGCTGCACCAGCCCGCCGCCCCACCGCCGCCGCGTCGGTCCCGCCCCTTCCATTCCCTGGCCGCTCAACGGGGGACCCGCCCCGCGCCGCCCCAAGGGGGAGAAAGGGGCGTTGGCGTGCGCCGCCAGGCTGACACGTGCGGCAGGGCGCCGCCCAATCCCATCACCACCGCCCGGGGGCGTGTGGGGCACAGGGCGGGGGCGGCCCAGCGCCTGCGGTGGCGCCTGTGCCATGACCGACGGGCCCGCGCGTGTCGACACACAGAGGCGGGGGGCGGGGGGGAGGTCGGCGCGCGCACATAAGCGCGGCGAGCGGCGGGGGACCGTCCCGCCGACCACTGGCCATCGCGCCGCCCGCCACACACCACACACCGCCACCGCAGCGCTCGACCGACTTCTTCGCCGTCCCCCCCCCCCCCCCCCCCCCCGCCGCCCGCATTCGTGGCACAGCAGACCGCACGCCGCCAGCGCCGCGCCGCCTCCCGCCTGCCCCCTGCTTCCCGTTGACCATTGCCATGGCGTCGTCGGTGGTGGGCTCGCCCATGGAACCCGTGCCGGAGGTCAAGTGGAGCTCGACGACCGCCAAGGGGTGGTCCAACCCGACCGGAAAGCTGCTGCGCCCCCTGGACGACAACATTTGGGTGGCGGAGCGTACCTTTTTTCCCTGTACGTCGGTTGCAGGGGGGGGTTTTCTCTCCCATTTTGCTCGTACAATGGTGTAGGGTGCGGTGGGTGGCGTTTGCTCCTCTGGAGTGTGCGCAGTAGCTCTTTTCCGGTGTAGTTACTGACGCTCGTCCACCTCTCCATCCGCTCCTCCCCGCTCCGCTCGTCGTCTTGTGGGCGCCCCTCTCCCCCCGCCGCCCCGGCTGTTTCCACCCTTCTCCCTGCCCGCACCACAGCCGCGTCCGCCCCCGACATTGGCGGCAAGACGACCGTCATCAAGCTCTCCGACGGCTCCCTCTTTGTGCACAACCCCCTGCTGTTGACGCGGGAGCTGTTTGACGCGCTCGCCGCCCTTGGCCCCGTCTCCCACATTGTGTCGGCGAGCCTCGCCCACCACGGCTACATGGCGCAGTGGCTCGGCAACTACCCCGACGCGGCCGGCCTCGGCCCCCCCGGGTTGGCCGACAAGTGCCCCCACATCCCCCTCGCGGGCGCCCTCGGCGACACCCCCGTCCCCGCCCTCGCGGCCGACTTGGAGCAGGTGTGGGTGTCGGCCGTGCCGACCTTTTCCGAAACGGTCTTTTTCCACCGCCCGAGCCGCACGGTGCTCGTCACGGACCTGCTGATGCACTTTGGCAGCAAGGCGGAGGGCTACAGCTGGGGCTCCCGCCTCGTCGGCTCCGTCTTTCGGGGGCCCGTCCGCCGCGCAACGCGGAGCGTGTTGGCCAAGGACAAGGCCGCGTTTCGGGCGCAGATTGGGCGCGTGGCGGCGTGGAAGGCGCGGCGGCTCGTCATGTCCCACGGGTCGATTGTGGAGGGGGACGTTGACGCGGCGTTGCGCGACTGGGTCACCTCGGCGAGAATCTTGGCGAGCGGATCGCGCACCTCGGCATCGAGGCCGGACCACCACTCGTCGGAGGTGACGACGAGGTAGTCGATGATGCCGTGATTCGACTCGGTCACGCCGTCCTGCACCTCGAAG
>ENA-ORXR01004182-ORXR01004182.1-marine-metagenome-genome-assembly--contig:-NODE-4182-length-12238-cov-23.140531_pt1 | contig 12238 bp, 7 predicted proteins | sample MGYA00237866_ERZ511479 | MGnify/ENA metagenome assembly ERZ511479 | reverse complement strand
TTCGCGTCATTTTTGATTCGATTCATTTCAAAATAAACGTCAAAAAATGTAAATAAATTTATAAAACAGTGTATTATAGATGAAGGGATAATATAGATTATGAATAAATTTACGATAGCCATTCACGGCGGAGCGGGAACTATCCTCAAAAGCAGCATGACCTCCGAGAAAGAAGCAGCTTATAAAAGCGCATTGACTGCGGCTTTGGATTCGGGAACTCAAATATTGTCGGATGGCGGAACTGCACTTGCGGCAGTAGAAGATGCGGTAAGGGTATTAGAAGATTCTCCACTCTTTAATGCAGGCAAAGGTTCTGTTTTTACAGCAACCGGAACGCATGAAATGGACGCTTCTATCATGGAAGGAAAAAACCTTCAGGCGGGAGCGGTTGCACAGATTGAAGGCGTGAGAAATCCGATATGCCTTGCCCGAATAATTATGGAAAAATCGGGTCATGTTTTTCTGGCAGGAGATGGCGCATTGGATTTTGCAAAAAAAATGAACTGCGAATTGATGGACAACGAATGGTTTTATGATGAATTTAGGTATCAGCAATGGCAGGAAATAAAAGGCACGGATGCCTTTCAACTCGACCATTCCACCGCAAAAGAACAGAAATTTGGAACAGTCGGCGCAGTTGCTATGGACATCCATAGGAATATTGCGGCAGCGACTTCTACGGGTGGCATGACCAATAAACGATTCGGAAGAGTAGGCGATAGCCCGATGATTGGTTCGGGAACTTATGCCAATAATGCGACTTGTGCCGTATCTTGTACCGGAAGTGGCGAGTTTTTTATTCGGGGTGTCGTCGCTTACGATGTTTCTTGTCTGATGGAATACAAAGGTTTGAGCCTCGAAGCCGCCTGCAAGGAAGTTGTCCACAATCGACTATTAAAAATCAATGGCGACGGCGGACTCATAGCCGTCGATGCACTCGGCAATATCGCCCTACCCTTCAACACCGAAGGCATGTACCGAGCCTGGCGAAAATCAAACGGAGAGGAAGAGGTAAGGATTTATAATGAGGTCAATGAATGAATGTTGAATTTTGAATGAATGAATAGTAATGCGACAATGCTGAAATGCGTTAATGAGGAAACATTGTCGCATCAACGCATTTCAGCATTATCGCATTTGTAATTCATTCATTCAAAATTCAAAATTCACTCACTCATTCATTCAAAATTCAAAATTCACTCATTCATTCATTCAAAATTCAAAATTCACTCATTCATTCATTCATTCATTCAAAATTCATTCATTCAAAGGGAGCGTGAATCGGCAGTACCTTCACCCTTCTTTCATCTACATAAAATATATCGCTATTTGAAAGGACGTGGACTTTTAAATTGGACATTGACATGGGCGTGCCTTCGTCCAAAAATTCGCGGGCATTATGCGTGAGTTCCGAACCGTCGAAAATAATAACCATTCCTGAACCGATGATTTTAAAACGATTACATTGCTTAATCACTATCGCAGTATCTTCTGCCAGCCCAACGCCGATTAAATTCGGAAAAGTAGCCACCGCCTCCGCTAGTCTGCCAAACCTTCCGCGTAGAATAAAGTGAGAATCAATAATGAGTTCCGGAAAAAAACCCATACCATCTCTCATCTCCACTGACCCTTTGGAAAAAGCGTCTCTTCCTGTTCCGCCGGCTATCATTTCGGTTGACATCGCCATTGCGCCCGCACTCGTTCCGGCGATTACAAAATCCTCATGTAGATAGCGTTGACGCAAAATTTCGTGCATTTTGGTGCCACCGATTTTGTCCACAATTTTAGACTGGTCGCCACCCGAAAACATCACGCAATTTGCCTTTTTTATCCAATCTAAAAACTTCGGGTCATCTGCCTGTTCTCTTTTGGTTATCTTGAGTACTTTTATATTTGTACAGCCCAACTTTTCAAAAGCCTTAATATAGTTTTCGCCCACTTCATTAGGAATACTTGAAGCCGTCGGGATGACCACAATCAAGGCATCCAAGCCGCCACTTTCCTTGACAACGTGCGAGAGTATGCCGTCTGTCACAAAATCTAAGGTGTGCATTTCCGAAGTGTTCGCGCCTTTGTCTTCATTGCCGCCTATCGGGATTAATGTGCCTTTTATGTTTTCTTTTTTAATCATGTTTCCTTTTTACTAAAAGTTTAATAAGTACATCGTTATTTGACAATGTTATCGTTTGTTTTTTGTTATCTGACAATTCTTGTAAAAAAAATTAGCATATCTATGCTGATTTTACGAAATTCTTGAACATTTGTTTTTTCAAGCTGTTCCTCTCCCCCAATCCCTTCAAATGGGGCTAAATTTCGCACAAATTCTACTTTGTTCGACAAGCTCCGTCGTTCATTGGGACTGGGTGCAGGACAAATTTTTAATTTTATTTTGAAATGCCACTGTACTGACGACTTTAGCCGTCAAGTGGCTCGGTACTTTCCCGCGACGGCTAAAGTCGTCGGTACGAGGCAGATTAAAAATTTGTCCTGCACCCTTGGGACTTATTTTTGTTCTAAAGGAAATAATATTTCGTAAAAATATTAATTTGAATAGAACTTAACAACCCTGCCTCCAAAGAAACGGCGCAAAAATAACTTTACCTCGCTCCAAATCCAGTGATTACTCGTTTTCGCCCGTTCGTTCGTCGTTTTTGCGTGAGGGATAGGAGGTGTTGTTTGAACGTAACGGAGCAATAGCGGAGTGGAGAGAGTGCCGGATAGCCCGACCCCCGACTGATAAGGAGGGGGGCACGCCCAAACTAATATTTACGCCACTGGATTTGTCTAAGAACTATTTTTATTTGGCTAAAGTCGAGCCAATTTATCTTACCTTGTTCCTTAGACGTTCCTAATCCGACAAAAGTAAGGGTTTTATCATATAAAATTCACGTAAGGTCGCATATTCATTTTTAAAAAATATTAAATTCAAACAACATATTTGATAGAAACTTTGAAAAATAATTTTACATTTATGCCGAGTCCTCGAAATCAATATTAAGTCATGAAACGTTGAAACCCAATTTCGCCGTTTCCACAACATGCCACACTATGAGAATTAGAGAAATCCGAGCTATGCGAGGACCAAACTACTGGTCTGTTCGCCGACACAAATTAATTGTGATGACCCTTGATTTGGAGGAATTAGAAGAATTTCCGACCAATAAAATTGAAGGGTTTTATGACCGTTTTACGACCATGTTTCCTTCCATATATTCACACAGATGTTCGGTCGGTACTGCCGGAGGATTTTTTCAGCGCGTACAGGAAGGCACTTGGATGGGGCATGTGATAGAACATATTGCACTAGAAATTCAAACACTCGCAGGGATGGACGTTGGTTTTGGTAGAACGAGGGGCTATGGAGAGGAAGGCGTTTATCATGTGGTGTTTGCGTATATGGAAGAAAAAGCGGGTGTATTTGCTGCCAAATCTGCGACCCGTATTGCACAAGCATTGATTGATAATAAGGAATATGATTTGGAAGCCGATTTGCAGGAAATGCGCGAACTCCGAGAAGGGCAACGATTGGGACCCAGCACCGGGTCTATCATTGAGGAGGCGGAGAGTCGAGGTATTCCGTGGATTAGGTTGAATAAATATTCTTTGTGTCAACTCGGCTACGGCGCGAATCAAAAACGGATTCAGGCAACCGTTACGAGCGATACGAGTAGCATCGGAGTAGAGGTCGCTTGCGACAAGGAAGACACCAAACACCTATTGGGTCAGGCGCAAGTTCCCGTTCCGAAAGGAGAGATTATCCGAACAGAAAGAGGCTTGAAAGAAGCCGTAAAATATGTGGGTTATCCTGTCGTACTCAAGCCCATTAATGGAAATCATGGCAGGGGTATCACTGCTAATGTCACCAATTGGGAAGACGCGTTGGTTGCTTTTGAAGCGGCAAAAGCCGTGTCGCGTTCTGTCATTGTCGAGAAATATATAAGGGGGGAAGACTATCGCCTTTTAGTGATTAATTATAAACTCGTGGCTGCCGCCAAAAGAACGCCCGCCCATGTAGAAGGCGACGGTAGTTCGACGATTCAGCAATTAATCGACAAAGTAAATGAAGACCCACGAAGGGGCTACGGACATGAAAAAGTTTTGACCGCGATAAAGGTGGACGACATGACCAAAGCCATTTTGGAGGCAAACGAACTGACTTTAGAATCGGTCTTGCCCACAGGCGAAACACTCCACCTGAAAGACACCGCCAACCTAAGCACAGGAGGCACCGCAACCGATGTGTTGGACTTGGTGCATCCTTCCAACGTTTTTATGGCGGAGCGCATTTCCAAAATTATCGGGCTGGACATCTGCGGTATTGACGTGATGACTTCCGATATAAGTATTCCTTTGAAAAAAACGGGCGGTGCGGTACTCGAAGTCAATGCCGGACCGGGATTCAGAATGCACCTCGCACCGACAAACGGACTACCTCGAAATGTCGCCGCTCCGGTGATTGATATGCTATTTCCGCCGGGCGCGACCTCGCGCATACCGATTGTTGCCGTTACGGGTACGAATGGAAAAACGACGACCACGCGCCTCATCGCCCACATGGTAAAAATGAAGGGTTACAAAGTCGGTTACACCACTTCCGACGGTATTTATATCCAAAATCGCTTGATGGATACCGGAGATTGTACCGGTCCGGTCAGTGCAGAATTTGTGCTGAAAGACCCAACGATAGAGTTTGCGGTCTTGGAATGTGCGCGTGGCGGTATCTTGCGAGCGGGCTTGGGTTTTCATAAATGCGACATCGGAATCGTGACCAATGTAGCCCCCGACCACCTCGGACTCAAAGGCATTCACACGATAGAACAACTGGCAAAAGTAAAAGGCATCATTCCCGAAACCGTCTTGCCGGATGGTCATGCGATACTCAATGCGGACGATGATTTGGTGTATGATATGCGGAAAAATGTAGAATGTAAAGTCGCTTTATTTTCTATGGACGAAAATAGCGACCGCATAAAACGACATTCAGAAAGAGGCGGTATATCAGCGATTTATGAAAATGGATTTATTACGATTTGTAAAGGCGAATGGAAAATGAGGGTCGTAAAAGCCGTCAATGTCCCCTTGACTTTTGGTGGCAAGGCTGCCTTTATGATTCAAAATGTATTGCCTGCTACACTGACCGCCTACCTCAAGGGTTTTTCCTTGGACGATATTAAAGTCGCTTTGGAATCTTTCATTCCTTCGCCCTCTCAAACGCCGGGACGATTAAATATGTTCAACTTCAAAAACTTCCAAATCTTGCTGGATTATGCACACAACCCTGCCGGACTTCGCGCCTTGCAAAACATGGTCGAAAAATTGGAAGGCAGTCCAAAAGTAGGCATCATCGCCGGCATCGGCGACAGAAGGGATGAGGACAATATCGAAATGGGAAAAATCGCCGGCGAAATGTTTGACGAAATCATTATCCGACAAGACAAAAACCTTCGCGGCAAGACAGGAGAGGAACTTATCGGCATGTTAAATGACGGTATCAAATCCGTCAATCCCGACCAAAAAGTGACCATCATTCCTTCGGAAAAAGAGGCGATTACTTACGCCGTCAAAAACGCGACGAAAGGTTCTCTGATTGTGCTTTGCAGCGATGTCGTGCCTGATGCACTGGAGTTGGTGAAGCAATTTAAAGAGGATGAAGCCAATGATTTATATGAATTTTCTACGGACGATATTCCTAATATGGAGTAAAAATGAGTGAATTTTGAATGATTGAATGAGTGAATGTTTTTAATGCGATAATGGTGCTATGTTTTTCTATCGAACAATGTACTTAGTGAAAGAAATTAAATAAATTCGACAGGAATGCGTCGTAATTTTTTCTTCTAAAGAATTCAAAAAATCGTTGCATAGCATCCTGATAGCTATCGGGAACGGTACTATTTTTTGAGTTTTCTATAGGGGAAAAGAACAAGCATAATGGAACAAGTTATTGAATTGTTTTTACTTACCAATTTTGGAAAAAAACACTAATGGAAAAATGTATGATTTGATATTGATGCGTAGAGAGCATTCTTGAGTTTCCTCTTCCCTTACCTTCATGTTTTTTGTTCAACTTCGTGGTTCAAACTACCTACTACCCAACACAACTTTCGTAGCCTTTTATTCGTTTTTATTTAAAATAATTCAAGTTGCGAACAAATAGTGACTGGTCAATTTGGTGACTGGTGATTGGTTTTTAATAGATTTTGCTTCGCAAAATTCCGTATTGACCAATTACCAATTACCAATCACCATTTTCTGTCCACCGTTCACCGTAAAATCGCTTTTGTGTCAAAAATCAACCGTGTTCACTGGACTTATGTGGGCAACAAGGTCAACAGCCTTGTTGAGATTAAGCATTTTTTGGAAAGCGGGAATTTGGCAATTTTTTGTAACCAACAAATTATAATTACTGATTTTGAAGTCTTTGGCGATGCCGAATATGCCTTTTTTATCGAAGAAGAGTTTTGTCGCATTTCGATAAAAAAACACAAAGACGGACAACTCGGTTACAACTTCGAAATTGTCGCCGACATCGACACACCTCTCAATCGTTTTCGCAAAAAAATTTCTCGCAAATACCTCATCCAATCTATCTTGGCGATTATCGGAGTAGTCTTGCTGATAGCGGTTTTGATAGCGGGCGGATACTTGCTAAATCAACACCACGTCAACAAAGACCTTCGCGAAAACGGCATCGTCAAACCCATACAAGTCAAGGTCAAACCGCATGTACATGAAGGCAAATTTTACAATGCCTACTACACTTTCAAATATAAAAATCGCCATCAATCCAAACATCTCAAACTCCCCGCCAATACTGCCCAAGAACTCATCACACCCAACGGACTTCCCCTTCGGGATAATGACGAATTTTTATTGACTTTTTCCAGTAAAAAATCGAGTAACCATCGAATAGATTTTAAATCGCCCACCGAAAAACAAATCAAAACCTATCGCGCGCGCATCCTCTCGAAGATGGACACCGACTCATCGAACATACGACAAAATAATTGCTTTCTAAATGCCGTTTATCAGACAAAAGGAATATCCGCTTGGGCAGATATTTATTATCAAAACATTTCCTCAAAAAACAATGAAAACCACCACCGCGACAGCTACCAAAAACTCATACAAGACCCAAAAATCCAAGAATTGAAAAGCAATTGCGACAAATGAGAATGTATTTTAAAAAACGATTTTGAATAGCGTAGAAATTTTAAGGGTGCAGGACAAATTTTTAATCTGCCTCGTACCGACGACTTTAGCCAACCTGTGCGATTGAATTAAGCCGCGAATTTAAATTTTATATTTTGATTTTTAATCCAGTTTTCTCTTTCATTGTTCAACTCAAGAGACTTAATGACAGCCAGTCCGTATGAACCATTGCGGGTAAAACTGATTCCTTTTTTCTTTTGTCTGTGAGAGACCAGTTCGTCATTTGTTTTTTCTACGCGATTGCTGGAAAGTCGCAAGCCAAGTTCTTTTCTTACCGAATAGCACTTAATATAAGTACGATTTCGTTCAAAATAACCAGTCAATATCTCTAATTCTTCTTGGTTCCTAATAAGCCCCTCATCTATTTGACTGATACATTTGATAGCTTCGTCCACCAAACCATGCCAAGCCCATTTTTTTATCTCCTGCATCACCTCATCTCTTTGTGTACAGGATTTTAAAGCACGATACATCTGCTTATTTATCTTTTTGTCGAGATGATACCAGTCCAAAACGATGTCTATATTTCGCCAGCTAAACCGATGCTTTATACAATCATTGATTGTCCGCTGACCATCTACAAAAAATACCCAATTATAGGCTAATCCCTCATTAGAAAGTAGAAAGGCAGTGATAGGGTTGAGTTGTGTCACCAAACGTTCTCCTATTATTTTGTAGCTCTTACCCTTCCGCTCAAAATGAGTCGCATTTTGATACAAATATTTTCGTTTCTTTTGGACTTTGCGTCCATTGACTCGCTTCTTCTCCTTTTTGCGCTGCTCCTGCTCTTGCTCCAACTCTGCCTTACTAAAGCCCTTCCTCTTCTTTTTTTGTTCTTTTACACAAACATCATCATTGGAAATATTAATCGTTGTGTCGGCACATTCATAAGCTTTTAGGTCTATCTCCAACTTGCTCGCTACCTCATCCCGACACTTTGATTTCACCTCCTTATAAGCAGCCTCAACTTTACTTTCTTCCTCATGTGCCCAATCACAGACCGCAGCTTGCGTTTGTTCACTCACTTGTGTTTTATGATGGGTGTGAACTACGCCGTATTGTTTCAGTATTTCAAGACTCTTGGAGTCCAGTAATTTATTTACCTTTTTACCTTCTGCCACCACCATTTCTTGAAGGCTGCGACTCGAACACTTAATCGCCTGAAAAGTCTCCTCGTTATAAGCAGCACTCACTTTGCGGTAACTTTTTGTTTGGGTACCTTTGTGAACATAGCGACGGCGAAAACCCGCAGTCTTATGATATTCCTTACCACTTTGTGGTGGAAAAATACCAAGCCTGTTTGACTTTGTAGCACTATCGTACACCTCTAAAGCATACTCACCTATTTCGCCACGAACACGATAAGGACGCTCTCTGACTATTGGTTCTCTATCCTCGACTGCAAGTATTTTTTTTTACTCACATAGCTCATTTGGGCACTCATCCCAGAGCGCATCGCAGCATACGACACTTCCATTAAATTGGATTCACAATCGTCTATTTGTTCCAAAATCTCCGCCGCCACTTCTTTCTCTGCTATGACACGAATAGTTTGTTCCTTACCTTCGTGGTCTAATTGATTGAACTCAATGATTACTTTGATTTTACTGCTCATAATTTTTGAAGCAAAGATAAGCATTATTTCAATCGCACAGGTTGACTTTAGCCGTCGCGGAAAGTACCGAGCCATTTGACGGCTAAAGTCGTCAGTACAGTGGCATTTCAAAATAAAATTAAAAATTTGTCTTGCACCCAATTTTAAGGATCAACGCCCTTAAGCGGTCTTATGAATTTTAGTCAAATTGTTCTGAAAATTCGTTAAGAATTTCATACTGTCTGAGCGTAGCGAGTTCATGAAACTTAGAATTTTCGGAACAATTTGACCTTAAGAAATTCATCATCCCGATAACTATCAGGATGACTTTTGGTTCTTTTTGTCAAGAAAAAGAACTGAATAAGTAACTAATTTACAGGATTTTACAACTTAATTTTTCCTTATTGATAATTTTACAAGTTTTCGTGCTAAAAAAGTCAAACACGTTCTAAATTTCTTATTAAGAATCACTATATTTGAAAACTCCAATTCACTAATCAACCAAATCACCAGTCAACCAAGCAATGATCCGGCAATTACTATCTTACATCAAAAACTACCGCACCCTCGTCAGCTTGAATGTCATATTCAACATCCTGACCGTGTTATTCTCGACCGTATCGATAGTCTTACTTGCGCCGTTTCTCGAACTACTCTTTGATATAAAAGACCCCATACTCACCAAGCCTACTTTTACCACAAGCATCGACTCCTTCGTCCAATATTTCAACTATTACCTCAGCACCCTCATCATCGAAAACGGACGCAAATCCGCACTCGTTTTTGTCTGCATTGCCATCATTAGCGTATTTTTCCTCAAAAACCTATTCCGATACCTCGCGATGGCGGTCATGGCTCCTGTCCGCAACGGCATCGTGCGTGACGTGCGCGCGCGCGTATTTTCGCGACTCATTCATCTGCCGATGTCCTATTTTTCCGAAGAACGCAAAGGCGACCTCATTTCCCGAATGACCGCCGATGTACAAGAAATCCAGTGGAGCATACTCAGCATGATAGAGGTCATTTTTCGCGAACCCCTCGCTATACTGGCATCGCTTGGCGTGATGCTTTACATCAGCCCACAACTCACTTTATTTGTATTAGTATTAATCGTCTTTACGGTTCTCATTATCGGGAATATTGGCAAAACACTAAAGAAAACATCCGCCAGAGCGCAAGACAGTCTCGGCAAAATTTTGACCATATTAGACGAAGCACTCGGCAGCTTACGAATCATCAAAGGCTTCAATGCCGAAGGCACACAACAAGCCAAATTTGACCAAGAAAACAACCACTACCGCCGCACGATGAACCACTTACTTTGGCGCAAAGATTTGTCTTCTCCCTTGTCCGAATTTCTTGGCATTTGTGTCATCGTCATTCTGCTGTGGTATGGCGCGGCATTAGTATTTGACGAAGCCATCAAAGCGCAGACCTTTATCGTTTTCGTCACCATGTTTTACAACATCATCGGACCTGCCAAATCCTTCTCCACTGCCTATTACAACATTCAAAAAGGGGCAGCCGCCGCAGAGCGCGTTGATGATATTTTAAAAATAAAAAACACGATCACTGACGCGCCTTTGGCACGTCCGATTGTTGATTTTAATAAAAAAATAGAATATCGACAGGTCGATTTTTATTATCATAAAAATGAACCTGTTTTATGTGATATTAATTTGATTATTGAAAAAGGAAAAACCATCGCGCTCGTAGGCGCGTCAGGAGGAGGTAAATCTACAATGGTCGATCTACTACCTCGCTTTTACGACCCAATCAAAGGACAAATACTCATTGATGGAATTGATATTCGCCAATATCGACTCACCGATTTGCGCGGCTTAATGGGCATCGTCACACAGCAAGCCATTCTCTTCAATGACACCATATATAATAACATCGCCTTTGGTTGGGAAAATGCGACCCCCGAAAAAATAGAAGTCGCCGCCCGTATTGCAAATGCCCATGACTTTATCATGGCAACCGAAAAAGGTTACGACACCATCGTTGGAGATAGAGGCAGCAAATTGAGTGGCGGTCAGCGACAACGCCTGACCATCGCCCGCGCCATACTTCGCAATCCGCCGATATTGATATTGGATGAGGCAACTTCCTCTCTTGATTCCGAATCAGAGAAACAAGTACAAGATGCTTTACAGAATATCATGGACGGGCGAACCTGCCTCGTCATCGCACATCGACTATCTACCATCCGACATGCCGACGAAATTATTGTCCTTCAAGAAGGACACATCACCGAACACGGCAACCACCAAACGCTTATCCAACAGCAAGGTATATATCAGAATTTACTCGAATTGCAATAAATATTTTTTATAGATCGAAAAAAAATCTAAAAAGATTCGTCAAAACTTGCAAATTTAAAAAAACTCCTGTACTTTTGCATCCGCTTTGGCAGCAGGGCGATGACTATATGTTAAAAGAAAGTCACTTTACTTGATTAATATTTGTGTTAGTTATAAGATTAAAGCAAATAGGAGTGTAGTAAAATTGCAAGTACAAGATTTAGAAGGGATTATGTAGTTTTCTCAAAAAACTTTATAAAATATCTCATCAAAATTTTGTCAATTTAAATTAAAGTCATACCTTTGCCGTCCCGTTTAGAGAAACGGTTTAAAACACGGTTTAAAACACTCCTTAAAAAAAGAAAAGAGGACTAAAGTTTTAGAGTTAAAAATTAGATAGTAGCAGCTATCTGATTCGGCTCTTCAACGACAAGAAATAGCCAAAGATACCAATTTAGGGTATTGCGGCAAAAAAGTTCATTGACACAGCAAAGATAGCGAACGAGACACTTAGTAAAGTTTCGTTTGCGAATGACAATTACTATAATACCCTTAAAGTTTATAGTAATTACAATAGTCAACAAGCACGTTATTTATTATGAATAATGTACGGGTAGGAAAACAGTTTAATTTAATTAAATTAAATTTAGTTAATCAATTTTCCTCCAACAATTTCTTTAAAAGATAGAAAGATTTTTTGATCTTTAAATCACGTTAGTTTAAACAACAGGCATCAAACGATAATTGACATATTATCCTTTCGGGGATTCAATATAAAGATTTTAACCAATGGAGAGTTTGATCCTGGCTCAGGATGAACGCTAGCGGGAGGCTTAATACATGCAAGTCGAGGGGTAACATGGAAGCTTGCTTCTGATGACGACCGGCGCACGGGTGAGTAACGCGTACATAACCTACCTTATACTGGAGGACACACACCCGAAAGGGAGTAAATACTCCATAGTCTGGCAACAGTAAAGCCTTCGGGCGGTATAAGATGGATGTGCGTACTATTAGATAGTTGGTGAGGTAACGGCTCACCAAGTCCACGATAGTTAGGGGGCGTGAGAGCGTGACCCCCCACACGGGTACTGAGACACGGACCCGACTCCTACGGGAGGCAGCA
>ENA-ORXR01004181-ORXR01004181.1-marine-metagenome-genome-assembly--contig:-NODE-4181-length-12241-cov-32.514716_pt1 | contig 12241 bp, 11 predicted proteins | sample MGYA00237866_ERZ511479 | MGnify/ENA metagenome assembly ERZ511479 | reverse complement strand
CAGAGGTCGCAGAGAAAAAAATACCTCTGCGTTCTCCGCGAACTCTGCGTGAAATAAAATTAAGTTTTCACACAGAGAACGCAGAGGTTCGCAGAGAAAAAAAATACCTCTGCGTTCTCTGCGTGAGATAAAATGAAGTTTTCACGCAGAAAACACAGAGGTCGCAGAGAAAAAAATACCTCTGCGTTCTCCGCGAACTCTGCGTGAAATAAAATTAAGTTTTCACACAGAGAACGCAGAGGTCGCAGAGAAAAAAATACCTCTGCGTTCTCTGCGAACTCTGCGTGAAATAAATATTATGAATTTTCAAAAAGAAAAAAATATTGTCCGAAACTATATCGAAGCCTTCGACAAGGCTTCTGATTCGGATTTGGTAAATGTATTGAAAAAATACACGACCGAAGATTACCATTGGCGCGGCATGCACCCGTTTTACGAGCAATACGGCGCGAAAGATGTCATTCATACATTTTGGCAACCTTTCCGAGCGTCATTTTCGCCTATACAAAGGCGAGTAGATATTTTTTTCGCAGGAGCAAATGACTGTGACAAAGGGAAAACCACTTGGGTCGTGAATGTCGGGAATTTTCTCGGACTTTTTGACCACAATTGGTTGGGGATTCCGGCTACGGGGAAGATGGCTTTTTTGCGATATGCCGAATTTCACCGTGTCAATGCGGCAGGTAAAATTGCGGAAACTGCCTTGTTTTGCGACATTATCAGCATCATGCACCAAGCCGGACATTATCCTTTGCCGCCGATGACGGGCGCAGCGTTTTTGTATCCCGGACCGCGTACACATGATGGTTTATTGTTTGATGAAAAAGCCCATAAAGAGGCTGAAAAAACAATGGAAGTGCTCAACCGGATGATTGCAGATTTGGACACTTTGAATACAAATACCGCCGAAAAATGCCCGCCCGAACTACTGGCAAAAACGTGGAATAAGGACATGATTTGGTATGGCCCATTTGGTATTGGTGCCTCTTATACCATCGAAAGATACCAACATCAGCACCAATATCCTTTCCGTGATAACCTATATGATAAGGTATTCAATGGTCATATTGCCCGTTTTGCAGAGGGAAATTATTGCGGATTTTTTGGTTGGCCCAACTTGAAAAACAAGAACAAAGGCGGATTTTTGGGCTTACCCGCAAGCAAAGTTGATGCGCCTATGCGCGTGGTGGATATTTACCGTCGGGAAGGAGATAAATTAGCGGAAAATTGGGTATATATTGATTTGCTACATTATTTATACGAACAAGGTTTGGATATCTTAGAACGGATGCGACAGATTAATCGAATATAAAGCAACTTCAGCTTCTTCAATTGAAAAATAATTTCAACGAAGTTGAAATAGAAAAACACATAAAAATGAATAATAATGTCAATCAAAACAATAAAAAAATCGTTTGGGATTTTTGGGAAAATTTGGGAAAATCTGAATTAGGTGAAATAGAATCTGTCGTTGAAAATGCGATGCACGAAGATGTCATTTGGAACGGATTTGATCCGGTGAATCAACTACAAGGTATTAAATCTTTTTGCAATGATTTTTGGAAACCATTACTACATTCGTTTCCCGACCTTACTCGACAGACGCATATTTTTATGGGTGGAAAATCTAATGGTCGAATTGATGGTGACACTTCCAAAGATGGTAAAATGTGGATAAGCGGAACTGGGTATTTTAATGCTACTTTTGCAAATGATTACCTCAATATTCCGGCTCATGGAAAAAAAGTCAAGATTCGTTGGGGAGATTTTTCTCACATAGAAAATGGAAAAATAGTTGAGGTGTATTTCCTCTTAGATCTGATTGATTTGATGCAGCAAGTTGGACTTTATGTTTTGCCTCCAAGCAAAGGAAAAGATAATATTTATCCAGCACCTAAAGCGAATGACGGTGTGTTATTAAAAATGAAAAATGAAAAAATATCCGATTATAGCTTGACACATATTCGCCAATTCATTTTTGAGGGATTGAATGCCTTTGACGAATCAGATTTGAAAAGTATGGGCATGGCAGACTATTTTCATCCTACTGTAAAATGGTATGGTCCCGGTGGGATAGGAGCATGTTTGAGTTTTAAGGAGTTTGAAGACCTTCATCAAAAACCATGGTTGGTGGCTTATCCAGATAGACAAGTTCAGAATTTAAATGCCTTGATTGCAGAAGGAAATTATTCAGGCGGACCCGGCTGGGCAGGCGTAAAAGCAACACATACCGGACAATATTTGGATTGCCCGGCTACACAGAAAAAAATTGATTTCAATGGTTTGGATTGGTGGAAACGAGAAGATGAAATGTATATCGAAAATTGGGTATTTGTAGATATGATTCATCTATTTAGACAGTTTGGAATTGACTTATTCGAAAGAATGAATGAGTTGACAAGTTAAATGTAAGATAACTTATACATTAGTTTAATTTGTATGCTTACAAATAAAATTTTAAATCGCGCAGAGAACGCGGATGTGTTTTTTTCTCTCTGCGAACTCCGCGTGAAAAAATCAAAACCATGTCCGACAAAAAGAAAATAGACCGACGAAAATTTCTCCAAATATCGGCTTTGGCATCTACTACCACAGCATTAGGTTGCAACAACTCTATGTCAAAATTTCCAACTCCACCGAAAAAATTAAGTGCGATTGGCAACGGTTTTACTCCTCGAACATCAGCCCGCCGACCCCATATTTTAATCGTAGTTTTGGATGATGTGGGCTTTGCAGATTTAGGATATTATGGTGCTGAATTGAAGACCGCCTGCATGGACGAGCTTGCCGAAAAAGGCACACGATTCAACAATTTTCATGTCACTGCATTATGTGCGCCCACGCGGGCTTGCTTGCTGACGGGGCGAAATGCACACGCGGTTGGCGTTGGAAATATTGAACGCATAAAGTAGTGTCTTCACGCTCCACGGCTCGAACGATTTTTTTAATCGACTTCCAAAAATCCTTTTGGCTAAGTGTTTGTTGGGCTAAAAAACGACTAATACTGTCGTGGCTGTATTCATTGTCAAGCAGATGTGAAAGTCCAGTGGCTGTTGCCAGTGAAAATGAGGCAATTAAATAATCGCTGTAAATGTCTAAAAAGCTCTGATGATTTCATCTCACTTAATTTTGAATGAAAAAACGCAAGCTGACAGGTTTTTTTGCCGCACATAAACTTTTTTATAACTATTTTACAACCAAATACAATATACAAAGAATTTATTAATTACAAAAATCAATTTTGGCAACTCGTGAATGTCAGATTAATCATTAATCATTACAAAGCCCAATTATTGCCTACTTCTTCTACCGGAATACACCCGATGTATTTGCCCGGTATCGGGTCATAATTCAGGTAATTTGTAGCAATCTCTTTACTGCCGAAATAGGTACTTGTAGCGAGACTTTTTACATTGCTTAAAAATTTATAAATATAAAATTTCTCTTTATCTTTTGCAGCCACGTCATCTTCCGAAGCGTAGAGTATTGCGCCGATTTCTTCTCTTCGACTTTCATTTTTTGTACCAATCCAGTCTTCGAGTATTTCGGTCAATTGCTCACGACTGGCATCCGTAGCCGACCCTAAGTCGAATTTGGTTTTTACTGCATCCTGAAACATGCCCAAGCCTTTCGTGAAGGTTTGCTGGTCCTCTTTCTTATAAAATCTGTCGAGTGCCACATTGACATATTCGATAATACCAACATCTTTCGCGCCCGGCGTATCGGTAGTAGGCAGCATAATATCCATAATTTCTTCTACGAATCCCGCATTTTTAGCGTTCATCAAACCACTTGCTGCATTGGCTGTGGTGGTGGTCGCACTATCCGATTTGCAACCACTTATCAGACTCAACAGGCTGCCGGACGATACGCTGATTCCGACCCCGATTGATATATTTTTTATTGCATTTCTTCTATTCATAACCTTATTAATGAGTGAATGAGTGAATTTTGAATGAGTGAATATTTTGAATGAGTGAATGAGTGAATTTTGAATGAGTGAATTTTGAATGAGTGAATATTTTTAATGAGTAAATTAATAGATGAATAAATGAGTAAATATCATTAACTCATTTCTGCATTGTCGCATTAATTATTCACTCATTCACTCATTCACTCATTCAAAATTCACTCATTAATTATTCACTCATTGAATATATTATAACTTGCCTTTCCTAAGTTGTTCTACGGCATAATTGGCGGCGCGTGCCGTCAGTGCCATATATGTGAGGCTTGGATTTTGACAAGCTGCGCTCGTCATACAAGCCCCGTCTGTATTGAATAAATTTGGTATTTGATGTACCTGATTCCATTTATTGAGGACGCTCGTTTTGGGGTCGTGTCCCATGCGTGCTGTACCCATTTCGTGGATGCCTAAGCCTACGCCGTAGCTTCCATCGTAAGACGTTACATTTTTGAGTCCTGCTTTTTCCAAAATTTCTACGGCAGATTCCATGATGTCTTTACGCATTTTGGTTTCGTTTTCTTTGAGTTCCGTGCTAAATTGGATGATGGGAAGTCCCCAATCATCTTTTTTATCGGTCAGTTCCATTTTATTATCGTGATAAGGGAGAATCTCGCCAAAACCCGCGATACCAAATTGCCACATACCGGGACCAAACATTTCGTCTTTGTATTCCGCACCAAAGCCCAATTCGGCGATGCCGCGCATCCAATTTTTGCGACTCGACCAGCCCTGATAACCATATCCGCGTAGGAAATCCATCTTGGTTTCCGGTCTGCCGGGCAGGTTGCGAAAGCGGGGGATATAAATCCCATTCGGGCGTCTGCCTTTGAAATATTTATCTTCCAAACCTTCGTATTCGCCATTCGCGCCTACGCCGAGTTGGTGATCCATGATATTATGCCCCAATTCGCCCGATTCAGCACCGATGCCTTCGGGAAAGCGGTTGCTTTTGCTCATCATCATGATTTTCGTAGAATGGATGGTGGAGGCGTTCAGGAAAATCACTTTTGCTTTGAAAAAATAATCCTTTTTCGTTTTAGAATCAATTACACGGACACCACTTGCACGTTTTTTATCCTCATCATATACGACTTCATATACAATCGAATCGGGGCGCAAGGTCATGTTGCCTGTCGCGTTGGCGGCGGGCAAGGTTGAGGATTGACTGCTAAAATACGCCCCATACGGACAGCCACGCATACACCTATCCCTAAACTGACAAGTGCCTCTGCCATTCAATCCCTTTGGGTCGGTGATGTGTGCCGCCCTGCCGATGGTCATGATTCTGTCGTCGAAGTTTTTGGCGATATTTTCGCGCATTTCATCTTCCAAACAAGTAAAATCCATTGGCGGTTGGAATATCCCGTCGGGCAATTGCGGCAAACCTTCATTTCTGCCACTCACACCTATATATGCCTCTACATAATCGTACCATTTCTCAATATCTTTATACCGAATGGGCCAATCTATTCCAATACCTTCCTTCGCATTTGCCTCAAAATCCATCGGACTCCAACGATAGCTTTGTCGCCCCCACATCAGTGAGCGTCCGCCTACCTGATAGCCGCGAATCCAGTCGAAGCGTTTGCCTTCGGCTTCTTCGTAGGGGTGTTCGCTGTCTTTCACGAAGAAATGTATGTAGGCTTCATTCATCGTATAGCCTCCAAAACGACTTTGTTTGGCATAATCCCGCTTGATGACTTCATCTGTCAATTTTTTATCCTCTGGCTTGAAATCCCAAGGATCCATATTAGCCGTGTGATAATCTACGACGTGCTTGACATTTCTACCCCTTTCGAGCACTAATGTTTTTAGCCCTTTTTCACAGAGTTCTTTAGCTGCCCAAGCACCACTGATGCCACTGCCAACGACAATTGCATCGTAAGTATCAGGGCTGTTCTCTGTGAATAAATTCATGACCAATGAGTGAATGAGTGAATGAGTGAATGAGTGAATGAGTGAATTATTTTTAATGAGTAAATGAATAGATGAATAAATGAGTAAATATCATTAACTCATTTTTGCATTGTTGCATTAATTATTCACTCATTCACTCATTCAAAATTCACTCATTGATTATAGGTTTCCTTTCTTAAGTTGTTCTACTGCATAATTGGCGGCTCGTGCTGTGAGTGCCATGTACGTCAGACTTGGATTTTGACAAGCTGCGCTCGTCATAGCTGCACCGTCTGTATTAAATAGGTTCGGAACTTGGTGTACCTGATTCCACTTGTTGAGGACGCTCGTTTTTGGGTCATTGCCCATACGTGCTGTGCCCATTTCGTGGATGCCCAGACCTACACCGTAGGAGTTCTCGAAAGGTTGTACATTTTTTAGACCTGCTTTCTCCAGTATTTCGACGGCAGATGCTTTCATGTCCTCGCGCATCATATTTTCGTTTTCTTTGATTTCGGTGGTGAACTTGAGTATCGGGATGCCCCAGTCATCTTTCTTATTGGTAAGTTCCATTTTATTGTCGTGATAAGGGAGCATTTCACCAAAGCCATTCATGCCAAATCGCCAACCACCCGGCGCGAACATTTCATCTTTATATACACCTCCAAAGCCTAATTCAGCGACACCGCGCATCCAATTTTTACGACTTGCACCGCCTTGATAACCATATCCACGCAAGAAATCCTTCTTGGTTTCCGGTCTGTTGGGCAGGTTGCGAAAGCGTGGGATATAGATACCGTTGGGGCGTCTGCCTTTGAAATATTTATCCTCAAAACCCTCCCAATCGCCACTCGCGCCTACATGAAAATGGTGGTCCATCATGTTATGCCCCAATTCGCCCGATTCGGCACCGATACCGTCAGGGAAACGGTTGCTTTTACTCATCATCAATATCTGCGTAGAAGCGACGGCAGAGGCGTTGAGGAAAATGACTTTTGCCTTGAAAAAATAATCTTTTTTCGTCTCTTTATCTATCACACGGACACCGGTTGCCCGTTTTTTATCTTCATCATATACTACTTCATACACAATAGAATCGGGGCGCAAAGTCATGTTGCCCGTCTCATTGGCGGCAGGCAAGGTAGAAGCCTGACTACTAAAATACCCACCATACGGACAACCGCGCATACAGCGATTTCTAAACTGACACGTACCTCTGCCGTTCAATCCCTTTGGGTCGGTGATATGCGCCGTTCTGCCGATAGTCATGATTCTATCGTTGTAGTTTTTGGCAATATTTTCGCGCAGCACCTCTTCCACGCAATTGAAATCCATCGGCGGTTGAAATATCCCATCGGGCAGATTCGCCAAACCTTCTTTTCTGCCACTCACACCTATATATGCCTCTACATAGTCATACCATTTCTTCAAATCATTGTATCGAATGGGCCAATCTACTGCGATACCATCCTTCGCATTTGCCTCAAAATCCATTTCACTCCATCGGTAACTCTGCCTTCCCCATACGAGCGAGCGTCCGCCCACTTGATAGCCACGAATCCAATCGAATCGCTTACCTTTGGTTTCCTCGTATGGATGTTCGCTGTCTTTTACAAAGAACCGCACATGCTCGTCTCGCACGGTATATCCTGTACGGCGTTGCTTGGGATAGTCGCGTTCCAAGTCTGCTTCTGATAATTTGTCTTCGGGCTTAAAATCCCATTTATCCATATTTGCGGTCGTATAATCGACTACATGTTTAACATTTCTGCCTCTTTCGAGTACCAATGTTTTAAGTCCCTTTTCGCAGAGTTCTTTAGCTGCCCAACCACCACTAATTCCACTCCCTACCACTATCGCATCGTATGTATCCGGGCTATTTTCCGTAAATAAATTCATTTAAAAATGGTTTTATATTTTTTTATCTATAAAATTATAATTGTTAATAACATAAAGATATAGAATTATAGTTGAGTATTTTTATCTTATTTCAAATTTTATTTTTTATTTAGAATAAATCTAATAATTGTAAGTAGTACACTAAGTAAATCATAGCGTCTGCCGTAGCGCGGTACTTCCAGTCCGCGTTCTGTAGAACGGATGCTCTTGTGCCGACGAATGACGGCGTCCAGCTCGTTCCTCGCGTTAGATTAGGCTCAAGGCGAACGAAAAGTATTTTTGGTATTCTGATGCCCTGATATCTGTGGGTAGATGGCGCGGAAGGTTTTGTGAAGTCGAATGGCTTTATCGGACACGCTTGGGGCAATGCTGTGGTTTATACGGATGATGGTGTTTTAGACCTGCATGAGTTGCCTGCGGAGATTATTGTGAAATAGGTTGTATTCTCTTTTGATTTTTAGGTATTTTGGGTATATTTGGGTGTTTGAATGGGGAATGTGTGGGATGTGGGTGTTTTGAAGTTGGCAACAATTATATCTAAAAATGAAACAATTAAGTGAAGAAGATAAAAAATCACTTGCAGAAATAGTTAATGAATTTCGTAAAGACAAAAATACTGTATTGTCAAATATTTTAAGTAGGCATTTGGATGATAAACAAATTTCGATTGATTACAAAGAGAAAAAAGTGAATGTTCTGCAAGTTGTTAAGGAGGAACTTGAAGATAGTGAGTTGGCTGAACAGATGAGAAATATTTATTGGCTTATCATAAGACATGTAAATTTATTAAAATACTTAGAAGGAGAAAATTATTTATATATATACAGATTACAGTGTCTATGATTACAAAAATAATTTCCAATATGGAAATTTGAAATTCGACCAAGATGCAGTAGGTTTTGAAATAGAAGATACAGGAATTAAAGAATTAATATTTAAATATTCATTTGCCAATATTGTTTTGAGTGAAAGTTTATTGCAATATTATGATAATGGCTTTCGAACTCCTGAAGATATTCGGCATGAAGATAGTTTGAGAATTTCAAAGGAAGAACTTGAGACCGCAAAGAATGACTTGAAAATATCATCCAGAAATTTAAAATTAGCAACCTTCGGGATATTAGCATCAATACTTTTGGGGATTTATAGTATTAATGTTTCTACGAATTCTGACATAAAATTAGAAGCTTCTCAAATGTCAACTATTGAAAATTTAGATTTTAAATTATCGAAGATAGATTCTGTTGTTAGAAATAGTGAATTATTAAACATTTCAGTAGAAAAAACTGATACGCTTATTGGGCAAGAATTCAGAGGTGAAATTTTATTAGAGATGAAAAAAATTAGATACGAACTAAGGAAAATAAGAAAATATTATTATAGAAATTAGAGCTAAAATAATGCTATCAATTTTTATCTAAAGAAATACAAGAACTATCTATTTATCTAGGTAGGTAGCGCACAAGGCCTCGGTAGGCTTACCTTTAGTTATTAATTTAATTAGAGGAAAATGGGTTCAACTCCCAGTGTGAAAGAGGTTTGTGACTTCTTTCACACTGGGCTTGAACATTATTGAGTAAATTTTGATTATCATAAAGAATGGACTTAACTGCCAAACAATTAGAATTTAGAAGAAGAAAGGAAAATGTAGATAGGATTGAAGAAGCAATTCTTCTAATGGAGAAAGATATTAAACGTAATATAAAGAAATTAGGTTTTGCAAATAATGATGTCGAAATCGAATTAATTGAAAAGGAAATTGAAATATATACAAGACTTTTATCTGGGTTAGTAATAATCTGGAGTGAAAATATGATTAAATGGTTGTTGTATGAACATGGTGCCTTTTATAATGAGCAAATTCAAGGATTGTTAAGTAGAAGTGAATTGAAACAAAAATGGACAGGAGCATTAAATGCCGCATTTTTTGATTTTTATGCTGGGTTAACATATGACCCAAATAATCCATTACCTCGAAAAAACAGTATTATAAATTCGACGTTAATAAGGGAGAAAGACAAAAAAAGATACAATAAAATATATGAATTAATCAGAAAAAATTTAGGTGATTCCATTAAAATAAGAAACAAGATTCAACATGGTGACTGGGTTCATTCTTATTCTAAAAGTGATACAACAAAGGAATACGAGATAGATAGTATATTGACCTCAAGTGTAACCAATGAGAATATTCTTAAATTACGATTGAAACGAAAGCAATTTAAATTGCTCTATCATCTTATTAGGGATTTAGCTGTTTTTAGGAAGAAGGGCAAATTCAAACTGGACAACAATAGCTCGCCATTTTCTTATTTTTTTGGAAAAAGATATGGTGAAATTCTAAATCTCCAAAAAACGATTGATAATTTTAATTTTGAGAACTACAAAAATGAATTAATCGAAAGACATGTAAGAGGTGGCGACTGGAAGGAGAGGAACACCAACACACAAATACAAACAGATATTATCCCAGTAGTTTAAAAAAAAATTATAGCAAAACTGAATTAAAAGTGTTGAGCTTACAAAAAGCTTACTCTTTCTTCAGCTCCAATATTTCTTCTTTCAACGTAGCGATTTTCTCTTACTTGTTCAATGCCTTCTTCAATTGACCTATCTTTTTGAAAGCCTCCTCGTCTTCAACTTTCGAGTAAGTAGTCTTTTCATCAACGATTTTTATTTTTGCTTTGCCACCGAAAGTGAGGCATTTTGTTACATCACTTATGTTTATTTTTATTTTCAAAAAGTACATTCTACCAAAAGTCCATTTTTAAAGACAGATTTGGTAATTACGCTGTAAATAAATCATCCAAAACCAATACCGGATCCACCAAGCCCAAACTGTGCATATTATGTTTGAGTCCGAAGGTGGTAATCATGGTCATTAAGGTATAATTTCGGGTTTTGGAAAGTCGCATAAATAGGTGCAAACGCTCTTGTACTTTGGCGGCGTAGGCTTTGGTAAATACAAATTCAGTATTATAAAATTTGACTTCAAAAAGGTTAATGACGCGGTCTGCGCGCTCTAAAAGCATGTCGATTTGTAAGCCTTTTTCGTCGGCTGTGGCTTTTTTATAGTAGGAATAAGTCGTTGTATAAACACCTGATACACCGAGTGCTTTTTTGATTTGTGGGACGTGTTTCATGCAAATGTTTTCATAGGCATAACCGCACCATATTTTAAATTCCTGCAACTGACTCAACTGCATAAAAGTACCGTCGCCCTCGTAAGTCGTATCTTCAATAAATCGTAAATAAAATAGCGAATATTCATCTGTAAGGCGGTAGATTTTATCTTTTTTCTTCTTACCAAAAGGGTGATATGCCATGATAAAATCCGACTGTTCGAGTTCTTCCAAAACGCGCGATGTGGAGCTTCCGTTGGGTACTTTTGCTGTCTTGATAATCTCGGTTCTGTTCATGCCGCTATGCTTTTTCGCCAAAGCGCGAATGACCGCAATATGGTGGTCGGCATGCTCAAAAAGGGCGGGATAGAGGCGATTAAATTCATTTTTCAGCAAGCCCGTTTCCGAAAAACAAATATCATTGATGTTTTGTATGGCACTTTTTCCGCGCTCCACTGCCTCCAGATACAAAGGTATTCCACCAAAAGCCATATACATTTGGGTGATTTGGTAGCGCGTAAATTTTGCCTTTTTTTCTCTTTGGAAATATTCTTCCGTTTCTGCCAATGTGAAAGGCTTTAAATGAATGTATTTGGTCACGCGATTATGCAAACCGCCTTTGTCGTTGATCACTTTTTGAATAATCCAAGAAGAAGCCGAACCGCAGAGAACGACGACTATATTTTGTTGTGATGCCCAGCTATTCCAAAAATGCCCCAATGCGCGTAAAAAAGAAGATTCTGGTCTTGCCAGCCAGGGTAATTCATCAAAAAACAAGACTACTTTTTTGCCCTTTTTTAAATGTGGTTCAAGATATTTTCTCAGCAAGAAAAAACCTTTTAACCAGTTATCAGGTTCTTCAAATTTTTCATCAGTAAGCCTTGTAAGTTCACTAAAAAATGCTTCCATTTGTTCTTCTTCCGAACCATGTTGTACACCTACCAATTCAAACAGGATACTGTCTTTATACACCCGACGTATCAAAAACGTCTTGCCCACACGCCTACGACCAATGACCGCTATCATTTCACCTTTATTTGATTCAAGGACGGTGTTCAAAATCTTAATTTCCTTTTGTCTTCCGATTATCATATTTTTATTTTTCACCAAAAGTACAAAATAAAATCGACTTTTGGTAGAAATTCAAGGCACTCTTCATGTATTTGGAAATATGAAATATAAAAGTGGCAGGAGGTAAATAAACGCGAGATAATTGGCTACCCGTCTAAGTTTGTTTGTAGCGGCTGTCTTTAACTGCCGACGACTGCAACGGATATTTCGGCTCATCTAGGAATTTAGTGGAACGTAAATTAATTTTGAGAATCGTCCTATCTGAAAATTGGAAGTTAAGCCTAAG
>ENA-ORXR01004180-ORXR01004180.1-marine-metagenome-genome-assembly--contig:-NODE-4180-length-12242-cov-3.037731_pt1 | contig 12242 bp, 9 predicted proteins | sample MGYA00237866_ERZ511479 | MGnify/ENA metagenome assembly ERZ511479 | reverse complement strand
GATTTGAAAGTTTTGTACAAAGAGCAGGCTTCAAAAATACCATCTGCCTTTTTATTGTCAGCACTGAACATCGCCAATGATTGTGATGTCAATTATCGAATGGCTCGCAATAAACGCTTGCATGTAGAAATGGCTTTAATCAAAATGGCCTATATCAATCGAGCAGTTGAATTAGCGAATCAAGCGGCACAAAATCCAGTGCCTGCCGAAAAAAAAACAGCTGAGTTAAGTTCTACAGCCAAAATACCTCAGGCAAAAATACCGATTGAAAAAAAGACAGAACCAATACAACCTGTAATGCCAGTTGCAGATGTGGTCAAGGAACCGGAGCAGTCACCTACAACACCACCAGTTCCTAAAAAAGAAAAATCATCTCCTTCGGATATGCCTGCGACTTCCAGTCTTACCGCTGATGTAAAAGTGAATAGCCCGCTTAAGGTGACCAAGTTAATGAGTCTTGATGAGTTGGAAAATGAAGTGGATCAGGAAGCACCCGATAATGTAGACGATGAAAACCTAACTAAAGAAGATGTGGAGCAGGCCTGGATGAAGTTTTTAGATAGTTTGACCTCCCCTTCTACTAAAGTTGCGTTGAAACGAGTGGCTTTTAAAGTAGAGGGAAGTAAGATAGATGTGCTTGTGGGTAGCCGAATGTCAAAAGCAATGATTCAGGAAGAGATGGAGTTGATGCCGTACTTACGTAAAGAACTTAGAAATAATAAGTTAAGTCTTAACGTAACAATTGACCCTGAAATGGCTCCAAAAGATTTGACTGAAAAACCTAAGCAGCCTATTACGGACAAGGAAAAATACGATCAAATGCGGGAAGTGAACCCATTATTAGATAACTTTAGTGAACGTTTTGACCTTAAGTTAGATAATAATTAGAACGCTTTTACTTTTTTGGACTTAGTGATCTTTACTGCAAATAGTTGTTTTATTTTGTTCTTCTTAAGACACTTTAATTGGTTTTTTAAAAGGATTTTCAACAAAAGTAGTTTACGGTTGTTTCTCTCATCACCGAAGTGTGTTTAAAAGGCTAACTGAAAACTAAACTGAAATAAACGTTGACTCTTCGATTCGCACTAGTGCTTTGTCAACGTTTAAATGACGAGTTGGATTTGCGTGTTATTTGTGGCTGAACAAGGCGCAGGTTCAGTCTGATAGCCGTAGCTATCAAGGCTGGTTCTGTAACGAAGTTAAGGTACAAATAACGCCAAAGACAGCCGTCAATTTAATCTTGACAAAGCACTAGTCAGATGTTTGTGTTTAAAACATAGATCAAACTTGATGAACGAAAAATCTAAATTTCTATGAGTGATCAGTCTTTTTGGTACTTAGAAAATATTGATGTAACAGGAATTTTTTGTCCAAAGAAAATGGGGAATCCATCTGAAACTCAAAATCAGCGTACCTTTAAAAAAGGTGAATACATCTATTTGCCTGAAGAGTTTTCTGATAAAATATTTTTTCTGACGGGCGGTAGAGTCAAGATTGGTAACTACGCCGATACAGGCAAGGAAATCACCAAAGCTATATTGGGGCAGGGAGAAGTTTTTGGAGAACTATCTCTTATCGGGGAAGAAAAACGTCGGGACTTTGCTATGGCGATGGAAGAAACCACTACTTGCTGCGTGACCGTCACCGAAATGAAAGCCTTACTGCAAGACCATAATGCGTTGAATCTTTTCTTCATGAAAATTATGGGCTCGCGTGTTTTGGAAATGGAAAAGCGATTGGAGTCTTTGGTCTTTAAAGATTCGAGAACTAGAATTGTGGAATTTTTAGAAGACCTAGCAGTAAAGAAAGGGCAGCGAGTTGGTTATGAAATGTTGGTTCGCCGATTCATGACGCATCAGGAAATAGCTAACCTAACGGCAACCTCCCGCCAAACAGTTACCACCGTACTTAATGAACTTAGAAATAAAAATATACTTACCTTTAACCGCCGAAGGTTACTCATACGGGATATGGAGTTGCTGGCAGCGGAAAGCTCTACAACCGAGAAGTAACCATTCACTCAAAATCTAATGATTGAATGTTGGGAATTTTGAATGATTGAACAGGTGGGGATATGTTTGGTTCACTTTTAAGTTTAATGGTAGGTGCTTCGCTTTAGTACCACCGAACGCCAAACGCAAGGATATTCAATCATTGACCCATTCAGTCATTCAAAATTTTACTTGTGTACAAAAATCTTATCAAGCCTTTTTTATTTCTGTTTTCACCAGAATCAGCGCACCATTTTACCGTCCGAATGCTAAAGTTAGTTTTAGCTATCCCAATCGTAAGTTCTATATTTCGAAGTTATTGCCGAATAGATGATCAACGTTTGCATCGTTCTTTTCTGGGACTTGATTTTTCCAACCCTGTTGGCTTAGCAGCAGGATTTGACAAGGATGGAAAATATTTTCATGCGATGTCTGCTTTAGGATTCGGGTTTATTGAGTTGGGTACGGTCACGCCAAAAGGCCAGATAGGTAATCCGCAACCGCGCCTTTTTCGATTGCCGCAGGACAACGGTTTGATTAATCGAATGGGTTTCAACAATGATGGGGTAGAGGCGCTGGTAGAACGATTGAAGAAAAAAGGCAAACCCAAAGGTGTGGTCATTGGTGGCAACATTGGTAAGAATAAAGTGACGCCCAATGAAAATGCAGTTGATGATTATGTAGCTTGTTTCGAAGCCTTATTTCCCTGGGTAGATTATTTTGTAGTCAACGTAAGTTCGCCCAATACACCCAACCTTCGAGCCTTGCAAGACAAGGAACCATTGACGCGCTTACTAGCGTTATTGCAAAATAAAAACCAACTCAAGCATAGTCCAAAACCAATTCTTTTGAAGATAGCTCCTGACCTTACTGAAGGCCAGTTAGACGATATCATTGCTATTGCGGAAGAGACTAAGATTGATGGTGTAATCGCAACCAATACCACTATTTCAAGAGCAGATTTGAAAACTGCTGATGAGCAGATCACTTCTATTGGTGCAGGCGGATTGAGTGGTGCTCCGGTCAAAAACAGATCGACAGAAGTCATCCGATATTTACATGAAAAGTCAAAAGGTAATTTATTTATTATCGGAGTCGGTGGAATAGTGACACCAGAAGATGCAATTGAAAAACTGAAGGCTGGTGCCTCTTTATTGCAGGTTTATTCGGGGTTAGTCTATGAAGGACCTGCCATGATTAAGCGCATTAACCGGGCGATTTTGGATCAAATGATAACGTTCAGCCGTTAACTATTACCGTTGACTGTTGACTTCCTTCTAATGTAGACGTTAGGGGGAAGTCAATAGTCAACAGCTAAGAGTAGCTGAATACTTATATGAACTAACAAATAAGCCATTTTACATATTATCATTTCATGTGATGGCATCCTTTTTGGAAATCGTAAAGGGATAACAGAATTATTCTAGCATCAATCCCCTCTCTTTAGTTTCCCCTTTCTATTGGATTTTAGTTTATTTTCTAACCTTTTTCCTACTGGTTATTCACACCAATGAATGACGTATCAAGGTAGATTGATTTAAGGTTATTAAAAAAATGATATACTATGTTAGGGTTTACAATTCTGTACTTATTATTTGGATTTAATTTAGTACACGTGATTTCAGAAAAACAGTCAAGCGTCTACAAAGACGTACGCTTTTGGCTGGTTATTTTTTCTTTAGCAATTTTAGTGGTACTTACTATCAAAGGCTATCCGATATGAGATGGAATACTATTGAGGTAATGACACGACAACGTAACCATGAATTTTTAAAAAAAGCTTCTCACTGATTTTATCAGATAAAGAAGTAAGCAATTAATTGCTGAGAAAGTACAGACCAAAAAAAAATCCGGAAACGGATCCTGGAAAACCAACCAGGTTAAATCTATGTTTAATTTTTGAACATATCTAAAAATCGAAAGGCCGAAGTATCCAACTCGTTTGGAAACTTCGGCCTTCGGTTTTTAAGAGGAGAATTGGAAGTGGGAAGCCTTACACGATTTTCGAAACCTTCCCACTCCCAACCTCCAACTCCCCACTACTTCATCACCTTCAAACTCATATCCATACTTTGTGCAGAATGAGTAAGAGCACCAGATGAAATATATTGTACGCCCGTTTTAGCGACTTTTCTTACGGTGTTAATCGTAATACCGCCAGAGGCTTCTGTTTCAAATTTGCCGTCAATAATCTTCACTGCTTCGCGAAGTAATGGCAACTCAAAATTGTCAAGCATCACTCGCGTAACGCCACCTACTTCCATTACCTCATAAAGCTCCATTAGGTTACGAACTTCAACAGTAATTCCGAGATCTAAATTATTTTCTTTTAAGTATTTATTGACAGAAGAGATTGCTTCAGGTATTCCGCCACAAGCGTCAATGTGGTTGTCTTTGATCATAATCCAATCGTACAAACCGTCTCTATAGTTGTGGCAACCACCAACACGTACTGCCCACTTTTCTAAAAACCGAATCAGTGGAGTCGTCTTTCGTGTGTCTAAAATCTTTACCGGTAGGTCTTCGATTTCAAAAGAAAACCGATTACTAAGGGTTGCGATACCACTCAAACGTTGCATCGTATTTAATGCAAGGCGCTCACCTTTAAGCAAGACTTGTGAGTTGCATTCTACTTCAAAAGCAATATCTCCATATCGAACGGAAGATCCATCTGTAATGTGTAAATCGAATTTAGAATTAGGATCGAGATGTTTAAATATTTGTTGTGCTATAGTGACACCTGCAATCACACCATTGTCTTTAACCAGGAGTTTGGCGCGGCTGGTTTGGTCAGGAGGAATACATGCAAGGGAGGTATGGTCGCCATTCCCTATGTCTTCCTGAAGTGCTCTAACAATAAATTCATTTAGTAGAGTTGGATCTAACGTATTTGCTGTTGACATGGCCTGTTGCTTGTGAGAAGTTGTGTCTGACATAATTCAAAGTATATTGCAAAATAAGGAAATTCTGAGTTTTGAAGGCATCTGGAATATATAAGTCTATAAAGGTATCCAAAAATAGTGCCTTATATATTTTGTTTTTATAATAGGTTATTTATAAACGCTTCAAAATATTTCAAACATCTTCTCATTAGAAGAGGACACCAATACGAATAGTGATACTTCCAAGTGTTGCTTTTGAATCTTCTTCAGGAGTCGTAATGATATCATCTGATTGAATATCAGGTGTACCGTTATCATCTACTACAAATTGAGATCCTCTGTTTCGAACGATGTCGAACATACTGTTTTGGAAGTAGAGACCTGCAATGACCGCAGTGTTTTCGTTTAGGCTATATTCTGCACCTGCACCAATACCCCAGGCATATGAAACGATATGGACATTACCCTTGAGATCTTCTTTTTCGACACTGACGGTTGAGTTATCCATGTAAGTACCGTTGAGGTCTCCTCTCGCCTGTGTGCGAATAGCCACAACAAACCGAGGCAACTCAGCATAGTATCTCAAATAGCCGAACTCCTGTGTTCGCATTTTAAAACCAATAGGAATTTCAACATATTGTATGTTATATTTAACGTTGACGCCATCAGGAAGTAAATCGAGTAATGGATCACTTAGATCTGCTCCGTCGAGTAGGTTACCTCCTACGTCGTGTTGTAATTTACCTCCCTGATTGAAGGCGAAACCGAGACCGAAAGTGATGGCATAGTTTTCTGCAAAATACCGTTCACCCATTAAGCCTAGTCTAAGGCCCACGTTCGTGCCGTTGTTATTAATTTTATTATCGTCCGTTTTGAGCCAGGAAAAAGAGGGACTTGCTTCAAAGCCGAAACGAAAGTTCGTTTGAGCATAAAGGCCAGAAAGAATAACACTAAAAATGACTACAGTAGCTACAATTTTTTTCATCTTTGACAGTTTTTGATTTGAAAAGAATCAAATATTAGTTTCTTAATTAGATATTAGAGTTTATGAATAGAGAATTTAGTATGGAGCCCAAATGTTCTTTTGAAAAAAACTATCGTCTCGTCCTCATCATAATAGCTATGGCTATTAGATTCCGGGCGTTCCTCGGTTTTTTCCAAAAGCCCTCTTTGGTTCCTATACAAAATCTCTATACATAAACTCTATTGTTTTTTGACAAAACACAAGTTTTACAAAAGAACCACAAATACCAAACGATTGGCGTACACGTTTTGTCTACAAAAAAGACTTCAGAATTAAATAATAGTCACACAAAAGAAGGTGTTTTTATGAGTCGAATTACTGCTTTCATATCCGTATTTCTTTTAATCCTTGTGTTATCCGCCTGTTTGCCCGACAAAGGTAAAAATATTCCAGATGTTTCTAATATCGAAGTGGAAGTTAATATAAAACGATTTGATAAAGATTTGTTCAAAATTGATACGCTAAACCTATCAGCAAGCAAGGCGGCTTTGGCCAGGGAATACGATCCATTTATGGACGAGATCTATATGAAGCGGATTTTACCTGCCCTACAGGATTCAATGGTTTTGTCTGCCTTCCTTAGTAGTACTACTATTCAAAAGCTTCAGGATACCTGCTATCAGGTTTTTGGAGAGCTAACCGAAGAAAAAGCTAGTCTGGAAGAAGCCTTTCGTTTTTACAAACATTACTTCCCAGATGCAGAGATTCCAGAGGTGATTACTTTTATATCTGAATATACATTAGGTGTCTTTACTTATGAAGGTATGGTAGGTATAGGGCTTGATTTCTTTTTAGGAAAAGACCATGAATTATATCGGGGGCTCTTTCCTGATTATATCAACCAGACGATGAACAAGGATCATATAGTTGCAAAAGCGGTAGAAGCAGTAACGAATGATATGGTGGGTGAACCACAAGGAGAAAAGCTACTGGATATCATGGTCAATAACGGAAAGATATTGTACATCATGGATCGTCTGTTACCGCACGAACCGGATAGTGTGAAGCTGGGATATACCGCAGCACAAACTCAATGGTGCAATGATAATGAGTTGCAGATGTGGGCTCACTTTCTGGATGAAGAACTTTTGTATAAAACGCAGCTTCGCGATATTCGAAAATTGGTGGAGCCTAGCCCACATTCCCCAGGCATGCCACCTGAAGCGCCCGGACGTACCGCCAATTGGGTCGGCTGGCAAATAGTAAAATCCTATATGAAACGGTTCCCCGATACGACATTGCAGCAATTGATTGATCTTAAGGATGCTCAAAAAATAATGGCTAAAGGGAAGTATAAACCGAGTTAAAAAACTAGATATGTTTTCGTTACTTGGTAATAAATAGCGTAACTTTGTTTACAAACCCATGTATTTCATACGATTGTGAAGTCATGGATGTTCATAACTAAATTTAAAAAGATGAATATATTATTATTTCTTCCCGGAGGTTGGGAGTTTGCCGTAGTAATCTTTGTTATTATATTATTTTTTGGTGGGAAAAAAATTCCTGAATTAGCACGGGGCTTAGGGAAGGGGATTCGTGAGTTTAATAATGCTAAAGCAACGATAGAAGGCGAGATCAAAGAAGGTATCAAAGAGGCCGATCGAAAAGAGACGAAAAAGCCAACTGACGATCAGTAGATAGAAAAGCGTTTCTAAAAACAAAGGAGCTGTCCGGAATATTATTTCTGGACAGCTCCTTTGTTATTTGTATGAAAGAAGATGCGTCATCGAGTAAGTAGAATGAGACACCTTAATTAATTAATTTTTACTAACATCCAAAACCTTTATCTTAAAAATAAGGACTGAATTACCTGGAATAGAAATCCCATCCTCTTCAATAGGTCTTGGGCCATAAGCATCCTGCGAGGGGATCAACAACCAACCTTCACTGCCCTTGTTGAATTGTTGTAGTCCAACATCCCATCCGTCAATCACTTTTCCCTTCCCTAGCTGAAATTTGTAAGAAGCCTTCCCTTCAGAAGAATCAAACATAGAATCGTCCACCAGATAACCGGAGTAATGTACGTCAATAAAATCACCGGGCTTTGCATTTTCACCTTTCCCTTTTTTGGTAATCACATAACTGACACCAGAAGGTAGGCGTTTTGATTTTTTGATTTTATGTGAAATCAAATATTCCTGAATCAATTTTTTATCGGCAGTAAACTGAGCTTTCTTTTTTGCTTCAAATTTCTTTTTAGCTTTTTTCTCCATGTTGACCATGTGCTTATCATACTCCTCGAATGTCATAATCTTTACCAACTCAATTTCAAAAATCAAGGGCGCATTGGGAGGTACCATCGTGCCAGCACCATTACGACCATAAGCCAACTCGGCAGGTACAAACAAGCGACCTTTACTACCTACCTGAAACAACGGAATTCCGTATTCCCATCCAAGTATAACATGTCGATAGCCAAGTTGAAAAACGAAAGGTTCATCTTCATCGGATTCGTCAAATACATTTCCGTTGAGGAGCATGCCTTTGTATTTTATCATCACGTAGTCACCAGGGTTAGGGGTGGTGCCATTACCGTACTTTTCAATTTTATAGAATAAGCCTTCTTCAGTAATCTCTGCTTCTATTTCTTGACTTTTGAGATAGGCCTCTAGTGAAAGACTATCCTGCGAAAGGTTAGTCTCAGGAAGAGTTGTAAAAGCGCTTAATGGAATTACAAAAAAACAAGCGCTAAGTAAAATGTAATAAAACTTCATGGTTGAGTTTGTTTTTTGATGAAAGTTAGAAGCTACAAGAGTGAAGTGGTAAGCTTCCGAATATCGTGTGAAGCCAGTCCGAATGTCTCAAACGGGCGGGCTTCCCACTCCCTACTTCCCACTTCCAACACAAAGAAAAGTATTTCTTAATGTGTATAACGAATATAAGGTCACACATACGATGCCAAGCCCGATAAATAGCATATTTTTAACAGTATTTAACGCGTTTTTTGAGGATGTTCAATCAACCTTGTCTGCTACCATATCAAAAAAATCCAAAAGAAAAAGGTACCAGCTCAGAACTGATACCTTCTTGGAAAACACACTATGAAACAAATTCTTTTTTCAAATTTAAAAAATGAGGCCTTCCCATTGAGGAGGCAACAAGAAGACCTCAACTCACCGCTAAAACAAACTACACAAAACTTTAGCACACAATATGTTCTGGAATAAAGACAAACTATAACCGATCGTACTGTTGTAAATTTAGACTTTCAATCAGATGAATTAGTTTTTTGGCGTAATGACGATCTGTTGCATAACCAGCTTTTTTTAATCCATGTGCCCATCCTTTATAGTCGTTTTTCTTCAACTTAAATAAAGGGCGATAACGTTTACTTTTTAGCAACTGACTATGCGCTCGATAGCTTTCCCAGACTGTGGCATATTTTCTAAAAAAATCCTTATGGCTATCATCTGTAAAATTACTACAATGCCCTTTACCGCACTTTTTAGAAAAACATTTCATTCCAAAATGATTGTTGTTTTTTGTAGACAATCGACTCTCTCCGGCGTTACTTTCGATCAAGCCCTGCGCCAAAGTGATACTTGCTGGGATACCAAATTTTTTCATTTCTGACTGGGCCACCTTTACAAATCGATTGATGTAAGCTTCTTGTTTTTTGCGCTTAGAACTGACTGCGGCCGGAGCTGTTTTTTTGCCAGTGTCATACGTCATGTTGGAATAAGTGTTGGCCAAATTATTTTTTTGACCACTCGGCTCCTTGTAATTCAAAATAGTTTTCTGTGTAGAAACGTTGCCCAGAATCGCTGATTGATGAATTATCTCTGGAGGATGATAATTATCCTTTACAGTGAGCGGTGCCTCTTTTTCTGTTTTTTCTTGGACAGCAAATAATGTTTTTGCTGGTACTGCTTGAACCGTTGGTACGGACTCATTACTTAAGTTCAGGTTTAGATTGATGTCCTTCTGCCACATCAAAACGACTAGAGTAATGCATGCCATTATTTTTGGAATAAACGGCCAGGCCTTGTTGATAAATCCATTTACTTTCATTCTGGTATACAGCTTAAGTAAGTCCATTCTTTGAACAATTAAATTTCTCATAGTAAAAGTTTGCATGATTAAATATTCTGCTTTAAAAATCCTGCATAGGAGAATGCGAGGTTTTTAAAAGCTTCTTAAATATGATACACAAATTAAAACAAAAAGTTTCATCAAAACAAACATTAAAACAACTTTTTGTTTATTTTTTATAAACAATTTGTGTACAACTTTAAAAATGTAGATAAACAAAGGTTTTTTTAAGCAACTCATTGTAGGCATGGTTTTTGGAATTTTTGAATTATGTTTTTAAAAATATATCATATTTAAGAAGGCTGATGTAAAGCATCTTAAACATGCTATTTGAAAAAATGTATTTTATAAAGAACATACTTGAGAGTTAGTATATCCATACAAAGATCTACTTATCAATAAGTAATCAATGTTGAAATATACTGCCATCCCACAAACCGACAATTATCCCGAATTCCGATTTTAAAGCAAAAATTGGTTTACAGTAATTTCATACTGTACTAGGAATTCAGCCGGATATCAACAGCTTGCCACCCGTGGTAGGTGATATCTATCAGGTGGATAATTAGTAAGAATTTCATTTTGTTGTGTATCACAGAATTTAAATGTTGATGCTCTTTGCGATTGTTAGAAAGGAATTATAACCGAACTCCCTTCTAACTCGCTTACACTAGAATCTTGCTTTCGCAATCAGTTGATTGCGATAAGCCTGGCGCAGCTATGTTTTTATTTCAATAAACCTTTTAAAACAAACATTTTATGAATCGACTAAACCTTTCGACTTTACCGGAAAGGGCGATTTGGTTGAAAAACCCAACCCCTTTACTAAAAAAAGCAATTAAGACTTTTGTCTTCATTGCACTGATCTTCTTTGGATGGCAACTATCCAACGCACAAATTTGCCCAACTCCGGCAGCTTTGTTACCCCTTAACGTTACCCAGGTGGGTGGCGCTAATGCTACTGTATGTGCTAGTGGAGCTAGCTCAACCGAACTTGCCGTAACTGTTACTGGTGGAATACCCAATGTGGGAACTGCTTATGCGATTGACGTTAATGCTGATAATATTGACGTTTTTGATTTGCAGGATGTGTATACTGGAGCTGGTACTAGTCAGACTGTTGGCGTTAGTAGCTTTTTCTCTGCTGACTTTGCTAATGGTATTTATTATGCTTTAGATATTATAGCAAATAGTCTGGTTACTATAAATACAACCACTGGTATTACCACTCTAGTAGGAACTGGAACCTCACCAATTGCTGGAGAATTATGGACGGCAATGGCATGGGATCAAAGCACCGGAACTATGTATGGAATTAGTACTGATGTAGCTAATTCCAGTACTATTCATATTATAGATTTAAGTACGGGTGTTGCTACCCCTATTGTGACTACAGGAATAGGGCAAGTGTTATGGCTCGCTATTGATAACGATGGGAATGCATATGTTGGTGATGGTATTACCAATAGTGTTTTTTCAATTGATCTGGTGACCGGAGCTAATACCCTTTTAGGGGCTACTGGAGTATCCTTGACGGGGTTTTGCCAAGGGGCGGATTTTGACCCTTTGACAGGTGTTTTATATACATTGGCTATAAATAGTGCAACCAATAACTCAGAATTACACATTGTAGATACCAACACCGGAGCATATACTTTGCTCGACGTGGATGGAACGGGTACACTTGCATATTGTGGATTAGGGTTACTTAATACGAATACAACAGCTTACAACTATTCCTGGAGTACTGGTGTTACCACAGAAACAATTTCAGTATCCGCACCAGGAACTTACACCGTTACCGTATCTGATTTTTGCGGCGCTAATGCGGAGGCTACCTTCACTATTTTTGAGCAAGCCGAATATACCGATGACAACTGCAATAGCGGCAACAATATAAGCTTAGACGAAAATGGTCTGGCTGTTCTTACTCCGAATGGTGTACTGGAGGGAGAAAATGGAACTTGTACGGATGGCTATACGGTAGAAATTGGAAATACTGGTTCCAACGTAGCAGACTGCAGTATGATCGGACAACTATTCGATGTGGCTGTTTTTGATGCCGATGGTAATATGGTTTGTTGGGGAGATGATTGGGAGTTTGAAGACAAACGTCCACCGTCTATTTGCTGTGGTGACTTAACGCTCAGTTGTACAGAAAGTAATGATCCGGATGATCTCACTGGACCGATATTAGGCACTAAAACTTTTTCAGTTGTAGGACCAGTAGGTATTCCTGATAACGATCCTAATGGTGTCAGTATTTTGATTGAAGTTCCAGCGTCATGCAACATGCCTATTGTTGATCTT
>ENA-ORXR01004179-ORXR01004179.1-marine-metagenome-genome-assembly--contig:-NODE-4179-length-12244-cov-2.806361_pt1 | contig 12244 bp, 6 predicted proteins | sample MGYA00237866_ERZ511479 | MGnify/ENA metagenome assembly ERZ511479 | reverse complement strand
TAATTCCAGTATCTGCAACGCGCAGTTCACCAAATTTATCTTGTAAACTTTCCAATCCCTGGTTTACATCACCAATTTTTCCAGCATCTTCTCCAAAAATAAACAAGTTGTTGTGCTTTTCTAGTAAAGCATCAAAATTGTCTCTAATAATTACTCTGGCATCAACAATTTCTTTTTTGGTAGAGTAGGTAGGGAGTGTTTCTGGAATGGTTGAAGCTCCTTTTCCAAAATCGTTTAAAAGTTTAGAACTGTATTTTTCTTGTGCAATAGGCATATTTGTATATAGCCAATTTTGCAACATTGTTTTGCTAGGAATGTTTTCTTCTCTAATAAAACTTAAAATTTTTCTAGCGGTTCCAAAAATATCTTTCCGAGTAACTTCGGAAAGTTCTTGTAAATCGTTTTTAAATTTTTGTACAAAGTTTTTGTGACTACTCTCTTGGCAAATTTGTTCTAAAATAACAAGTAAAGCTTGTTGCTCTTTTTTTAGAGGAGTTATAAACGCTTGCCAAGCAGCTCTCTTGGCGGCAGAAACTTCTTGTCTAGCTTTTTTTTCTAATTCAATTAATTCAGATTCGTCTTTTACCAATCTTAAATCAGAATTTTCATTAGATAAATCAAAATCTAAAATCCACTCGCGCATTTTTTTGTTACAATCAAAATCTTTTTCCCATTGCAAACGTTCTGCACTCTTGTAACGCTCATGAGAACCAGAGGTTGAATGGCCTTGTGGTTGTGTAACTTCTGTAACATGAATCATTACAGGTACATGTTCTTCTCTAGTAATTGCGGATGCTTTGGTGTATACTTCTATTAAGTTTGAATAATCCCATCCTTTAACATTAAAAATTTCTAGTCCTTTATTGTTTTTATCTCTCTGAAAGCCTTTTAAAACTTCGGATATATTTTCTTTAGTGGTGTGGTGCTTTTGATGTACAGAAATACCATATTCATCATCCCATATACTTGTTACCATAGGGACTTGTAAAACTCCCGCTGCATTGATAGCTTCAAAAAAGTGTCCTTCGCTTGTACTAGCGTTACCAATAGTACCCCAAGCAACTTCATTTCCTTGCTTGCTAAATTTTTCAAATCCTTTTTGAACTGTTTTTTCTTGTCTATATAGCTTAGATGCGTATGCCAAACCTACCAATCTAGGCATTTGAGCAGCGGTACAAGAAACATCAGAAGCGGTGTTGTATTGTGTAGTTAAATTTTTCCATTCTCCATTTTCGTCTAAACTATGAGAAGCAAAATGCCCTCCCATTTGTCTACCCGCCGCAAAAGGTTCGTGTTTAATGTCTGTATGTGCATACAAACCCGCAAAAAATTGTTGAGGTGTTAGCTCTCCTAATGCCAGCATAAAAGTTTGGTCTCGGTAATATCCAGATCTCCAATCTCCTTTTTCAAAAGCTTTGGCCATCGCTATTTGAGGTAGTTCTTTACCATCTCCAAAAATTCCAAATTTTGCTTTTCCTGTTAATACTTCTTTACGTCCTAACAAACTACATTCACGACTTAATACAGCAATGTAATAGTCGTTTAAAATTTCTTTTTTAAATTCTTTAAATGTAATATCTTCTTCGCTTATCTGATCAATAGAGGTTAACGGCATATTTTAGGGCAATTTATAAGCTATAAAGTTAAGTATTTATATTTTGATAAAAAACCAATGTTTTGGTAAGCTATTAACAATACTTAGAATAGTTGTTGCTTTACAAATTTTACAATAGGTTGTGCTTTTAGAATAATTACAAATCTAATCTTGTTTATGTAGTTATCTTCTTGAAAAACAAAGCCTTCCTTGTTGTATACAGGTAAATAAAATTCTAAAATATTAGGAATAAAATTTAAACGAATACCAGTTTCATAATCAAAAAAAGAAGGAGTATTTTGGTTTTTTAACAATGATATATTGTTAAAAACTTCAATCCACCTATAAATTCCTACGTTTGTATTCAAACTAGTTAACCATTGATTTGCAAAACCGGGTTGGTTTTGAGTTACAAATCCTCCTTGGGATTTAAAGTATTGTTGACTTAGAATACCACTGGTTTCTGAACGTCCTAAATAAGGCAACTCAAACAAGTAATCGTTAGCAGTATGTTGGTTAAAGCTAAAATAATCACTATTGGTATGATTTCTAAGAAAAACACCTCCAAACAAACGAAGTTCAATAGCTCTCTTTTTATTGGTTAAATGTGTGTATTTTAAGTCTGTTTGTAGTTTGGTAAACTTAGATGCAAATTCTGTGTTAAAATTAAATTGGTAATTATGAATCAATTTATTCATTTTATACACATAATTTAATTTTAATAAATTGTACTTATCTTCTTCGTTTTTATTTTTTAAAACTTCTTTATGAATCATTAAAAAGCGTGTAGATAATTGATGGGTTCCTAAAGCTCTATCGTTTTTTTGTTTAAAACTAACGGATGTGTACGGAGACAGTGTATTGTAATTTAAATTAGGTGCATAGTGGTAATTGCTTCCATTTAGTCCTATATTAAATTTATAGATATTTGTTTTTTCAGGAAATATAGTGTAATTAATTCCAAAACCACCCGTAAATTTATTGCTAGCAAAACTATAGGTTGGTTTTAGGTTGTATTCTATATTTTGATATAAATAGGCTTTGTTTTGTATGTTAACTCCCAAAATAACGCCATCGTAATAATTATAGTCAGCTTCTGGTTTTATAAAAATTTGATTTTTTCTGGGGTTGTTTAAATCCTTTAACAACTCTACTTGTATGGGGCGTTCAAATAATTTAGATTTTTTATTGTCCCAATTATTTCTGTAATTAATTTCGGGATAGATGTTTTGGTAGTTTAATACAATTTTATCTAAATTATTATTTTTTATAGCAATAGTTCTAAAGCCTTCAAAACCATTTATCCACTTTTTTACTTTAATTTTTTCTCCTTCTAACCCATAAACTAAAACAGGAGTTTTAATAGATCTTTGGTTTTGGAGTGTTACATAAACACTATCTTTTTTAAAGTTAGAACTTACAATTTTATGATCTATTTTCTTTTTTGTGTTAATCCATTCTTTTTGAAACCAACAAATATCTTTGGTTGTGTTTTTTTGTAAAATTTCTAAAAAATTACGAGCTGTACTTTCTTTATTTTTATATTGAGAAATGTATTGATAAATAGAAACATCAAACATTTCTGCACCAACATATTCTTTTAAAAAAGAAAAACCAATTCCAGCTTTATAGGGAGAAATCACTTTTTTATTATAATTAGAAAGTTTATCATAAGGAGTTGCTAAACTTTGGTCTAAGTTTTCTCTAGCAGTTATTTGGTGAAGCAAAGAAAATTTACTTGTAAAATTTTGTTTGGCTATATTCATAGAACGGATTCCCCAAACATTGGCAAGTCTACCCATAATTTTAGCATTGGGGTAGTACTTGTTAATATATTTGGTGAAAAGATAAATTTGCAATCCCTCAGTAAACCAATAGTCTTTTACTTTATTTAGAATAACTAATTGTTCTATGTATTGAGTTACTAGAGCTTTAAAAAACTCTGCTTCCCATTTAAAAATAGTTTTAAACGGATGTAATTTACCTGGCAAATATTTTAATTCGTAAATAGGGTTCTGATTATAAGTGTATTTTTCTATTAAAATATTTGATTGTGGTAAAAAGCCAACGGTATTTTTTAAAAAACGCATCATTTGTTGCATTTTCATAGTTTGAATATCCAAATGTATTTTTGGAGCTATAAAATTGGTGGTAATTTTAGTTTGTGTTGTTGGTATTTCTGAATATGTTGTTAAAAAAGGAATACTTAAACGAGTTTGAATTCTATTTTTTCCTTGTAGTTTAAAAGTAGTAAAGCTGTTACTTGTTACTTTTGTTGTATCAAAATTACTGTAAATATGATACCCAATAGGTGTTGTAATTTCTATAGTATAATTAGTAGGAGGGGTGTATTGATAATTTAAATTTTTATGGCTTTCAATAACCCATTTTTGGTTGTAAATAGCAGGAGTTAAGTGCCAATCTTCTAAATAATAATCAACTCCTTTTTTACCACTTCCAGTAAATTTAGCATCTGGAATTTTAAGAGTAGCATCAATTACTAATTCTACACTTTGATTGGGAGCTAAAGGAGTTGGTAGAATTACATACACAATATCTTGTAAGTGAGGTGGTGTATGAAAGCTTGTATTTTTTTGATGTATTTGAATGGAATTTACCAAATTATAGCCACGAGATTTTTTGTTAGAAAAATAAAAGTCTCTTTTGTAATCCTCTAACAATCTTTTTGCAAGTGGACTATCATCATTTAAATAACTATTTGCCCAATTTCTAAGCACAATTTGCTGTAAGGTATCTGTACTTTTATTGTAATAGGTAATAGTTTGCTGAAGCTCTAAAATGTTTGTTTTAGGGTGTAATTTAGCTTTTATAGTCTGTTGGTTGTTTTGACTATAAAAGCTAAGTGTATGTATTAGAAAAAGGAACTGTAAAAAATGTTTCAATTCTAAAAGTTGGGTTTTAATTTATACTTATTGTAAAATTTGTTTAAATGCTCTATGGCTTCGTCAGCAGTATCTACCATTCTAAATAAATTTAAATCTTCTGGACTAATAGTTTTATTTTCTTCTAGCATAGTTGTTTTAATCCAATCTAATAATCCTGACCAAAATTTAGTTCCTACCAAAACAATGGGGAAACGATCAATTTTTTTAGTTTGAATTAAGGTAATTGCCTCAAACAACTCATCTAAAGTACCAAAACCTCCAGGCATTACCACAAAACCTTGTGAGTATTTTACAAACATTACTTTACGCACAAAAAAGTAGTCAAAATCTACACTTTTGTCTGGGTCTATCCAAGGGTTGTTATTTTGTTCAAAAGGCAACTCTATGTTCAATCCTACAGAAGTTCCTTTTCCTCTATTAGCTCCTTTATTACCAGCTTCCATAATACCAGGTCCACCTCCTGTAATTACTCCAAATCCGTTTTGGGTAAGTTTGTAGGCAATTTCTTCTGCTAAAATATAATCAGGATGATCTGGTTTTGTTCTTGCCGATCCAAATATACTTACACAAGGGCCTATTTTTGCCATTTTTTCAAACCCTTCTACAATTTCAGACATCATTTTAAAAACCGCCCAAGAGTCGTTGGTTTTAATTTCGTTCCAAGTTTTTTGTTTGAATTTTTGATATATTTTTTCTTCTTCCATTTTTTCTTTATCCATCATAATTAGTGTTTTTAACTTATCAATTAAAAGATAAGTGATTTTTAGTAGAATAAACTATTTAGTGTTGTTGTTTTTAAGTGTTTTTTTAGAGATTGACTAAAAAAAGGTATTCTATTTGTTTTTAGTTTTAAGCCAAAAAAAACCTCAACAAAATAAATTGTTGAGGTTTTTAATATATATTTAATTTAGAATATTCTAAATCTGTTATAACTTAATTGGTTCTGCGTTAACTTGTACTTTTGTAGTAAAAGTAATTTTACCATTACTTCCGTTTGTTCCTTCTACCTTAAGAACTTTAATTAACCCTTTGTTTCCATATTGATCTACAAATTCAACAATTTTATCTTTAGATAAACCTTGAACTCTTTCTGAAGCTGATTGCATAATGAAATCTAAATCAGTTTTAGTACTGAATGCATCAAATTCAGCAGCCGTTTTATCTGAAAGTTTAAAATAACATTTGTTTAATTGATTTCTTTCCAATCCTGTTACTTCTTTAATAGTTTTTGTAAAACCAGCTCTAGGAAAATCAGATACAGAATAGAAAGAAGCTCCAGTAGTTGCACCATAAAAATAACCAAAATCCCATAAAGCAGCGGTTTCAGCTCCTTGGTTAATAGCATATGTTTGGCTGTTAAAAACAGATACAAAAGTTTTAGAGCTTGCATCACCCAATGGAGCAGCTAATATTGTTTGTGTAAATTCTTTAATACCAGTTACTTCAAACCCTGTACCTGCAGTAATGGTAATGGTAGCGTAAGCATCGTCTGCAACAGCGTTATCATTGTTAACATCTCTAAAATCTCCTCTTTCTGTAGTTGTCCAAATAATGTATTGTACTACGTCATTAGCTTTTGTAGGAGCTTCTAAATTAAAAGCAAAATTAAAGCTTTTTCTATTATCTCCATCTAAATCAATAGATCCATCTTTCTTTTTAGATATAGCTTCGTTACCTAATTCATAAAAGTAAGGCACGGGTCCTATGTTAGAGCTAAATGTATTTTTGGTCATGTACAATCTATCCATGTTTTTTGTACCAGTAAAATTTACGCTTACCTTGGTTGTGCTATTTGCTAAAGCAGTAAATTGAATAGTACGTTCTTCTGTGTTTTCGTTTTCAGGAGTTACGGTTACACTGTATTCATTAGGAGTTGTTTCTGTATTTTCTAATTCAGAAGGTAACTCCTCATCTGTACAACTTGTAAAAAATAATGCACTAGCTACAAAAGCTAATTTTAAAGTGTTTTTAAATAAAAAAGGTGTGTTCATAGTTTTTGTTTTAAAAAATTATTTAGGTCAAAGATAGTATTTTATAAGAAATTAACGGTATTGTTTCTTATCAATAACATAGGTTAGTTTTTTTGATATTTACAATTCTTTTTTTAAGAACTTAGCTGTGTAGCTTTTTTTATTTTTTGCTATTTGTTCTGGAGTACCTTTACAAATAACCGTTCCACCGCCTTTTCCACCTTCGGGACCAATATCTATAATATGGTCTGCTAGTTTAATTACATCCATGTTGTGTTCTATCACCAAAACGGTATTTCCTTTGTCTACTAGTTTTTGTATCACAAGCATTAGCACTCTAATATCTTCAAAGTGCAATCCTGTAGTAGGTTCGTCTAAAATGTAAAAGGTATTTCCCGTATCTCTTTTAGAAAGCTCTGCAGCCAATTTAATTCTTTGTGCTTCTCCACCAGAAAGTGTGGTAGATTGTTGTCCTAAGGTAATATATCCCAAACCAACTTCTTGAATGGTTTTAATTTTTCTGTAAATTTTAGGGATTTGATCAAAAAACAAAACGGCTTCGTTAATGGTCATTTCTAAAACATCAGAAATAGACTTTCCTTTGTAACGAATTTCTAGGGTTTCTCTATTGAATCGTTTTCCTTGACAGGTTTCACATTCTACATGCACATCTGGTAAAAAGTTCATTTCTATCACTCGCATTCCTCCACCTTGACAGGTTTCGCATCTTCCGCCTTTTACATTAAAAGAAAAACGACCCGGTTTGTAACCGCGAATTAATGCTTCTGGAGTTTTGGCAAATAAACTTCTAATTTCATCAAAAGTTTTGGTGTAGGTTGCAGGATTAGATCTTGGTGTACGACCAATAGGAGATTGATCGATATCAATAATTTTATCAATATGTTCCAAACCTTCTATACTTTTGTAAGGCTGTGGTTTTTTTACACCGTTGTAAATATGTGCATTTAAAATAGGGTAGAGGGTTCCGTTAATTAACGTAGATTTTCCACTACCAGATACTCCAGACACACAAATTAATTTTCCTAATGGAAAATGAGCGGTTACATTTTTTAAATTATTTCCGGTAGCTCCTTTTAAAACTAACTCTTTGCCATTTCCTTCTCTACGCTTTTTAGGAACGGTAATTTCTTTACGTCCTGTTAAATAATCCGCAGTTAAAGTTTCTACTTTAGAGAACAAGTCATAAGAACCTTCGCTCACTATTTGTCCACCATGTATTCCGGCTCCTGGACCTATATCAATTACATGATCGGCACGTTCCATGATGTCTTTATCATGTTCTACCACCAAAACAGAGTTTCCCACATCACGCAATTGTTCTAAAGAATTGATGAGTTTTTCGTTATCGCGTTGATGCAATCCAATACTAGGTTCGTCTAAAATATACAATACACCTACTAGTTGAGATCCTATTTGAGTAGCCAAACGAATACGCTGTGCTTCTCCACCAGATAAAGATTTAGAGGTTCTGTTTAGTGTTAAATAATCTAAACCAACATCTAGTAAAAACTGAATTCTAGTACGTATTTCTTTAGTAATTTCAGCTCCAATTGTTTTTTGTTTTTTACTTAATTTATCATCAATAGTAGCAAACCAATGAGCCAACTCGCTAATATCCATAGCGGTTAATTGTCCTAAATCTATAGTGTCAATTTTAAAATAAAGAGATTCTTTTTTTAATCTACTTCCATTACAATCGCTACAAATTACATCAGTCATAAACTCTTTAGCCCAACGTTGTATGCTTTTAGAATCGGCATTTTTGTGTTGATTTTCTATAAAAGAAATAATTCCCTCAAAATCTATTTGATAATTTTTGGTAACTCCTGCAGCTTTTGCTTTTACTTTTATATTTTCTTTCCCTCCGTTTAAGATAATTTCCATGGCTTTTTCAGGAATATCAGCAATAGGAATATCTAAAGTAAAATTAAAGGCACCCGCAATACTTTCTAATTGTTTAAAAATCCAACTATTTTTTTGAGGTCCTAAAGGTATAATTCCTCCTTTTTTAATAGAAATTTTATCGTCTGGAATTACTTTTTTAAGTTCTATTTCTGCCAAGTTACCTAGTCCGTTACATTTAGGACAAGCTCCTTTGGGTGAGTTAAAAGAGAACGAATTAGGCTCTGGTAATGGGTAAGAAATACCAGAAGTTGGACACATTAAAGCTCTACTAAAATATCTAGGTTTTTTTTCATTAAGTTTTAAAATCATTAACACTCCATCACCAGCATACATAGCTGTTTTAATGGTTTCTTCTAATCGTTTTTCTTGATTGGCGTTAATTACCAATCTGTCAATTACAATTTCTATGTCGTGTGTTTTGTATCTATCTACCTTCATCCCTTTGGTAATATCTACAATAACTCCATCTATGCGTACTTTGGTAAATCCTTGTTTGGCAATTTGTTCAAACAACTCTCTATAATGCCCTTTTCTAGATTTTACAACAGGTGCTAAAACAATTGTTTTTTCGGCATCAAAATCTTGTAAAATTAATTCCTTAATTTGCGCATCTGTATAACTTACCATTTTCTCGTTGGTGTTAAAAGAATAGGCATCGGCAACACGTGCATACAACAAACGTAAAAAATCGTAAATTTCTGTAATAGTTCCTACAGTAGAACGCGGACTTTTATTGGTTGTTTTTTGCTCAATGGCAATAACGGGAGAAAGTCCATCAATTTTATCAACATCAGGTCTTTCTAATCCGCCTAAAAATTGACGTGCATAAGCAGAGAAAGTTTCGATGTATCGTCTTTGTCCTTCGGCATAAATAGTATCAAAAGCTAAAGAAGATTTTCCGCTTCCGCTTAAACCTGTAATAACTACAAGTTTATCTCTAGGGATTTTAACATCAATATTTTTTAAATTATGAGCTCTAGCTCCTAAAACCTCAATGTATTCGTTTGTTGCCATGTGTGTTTTTTGCAAAGCCACAAAGTTAAGATTTTTTGTCTCGATTTAAGATGCGTAACTACGCTTTGTTTTTGATGAGAACGTTTCTAAATGTTAAATTGATTCTTGGAGATTTAACCAAAGTAGTGGCGGGTAGTTTGTGCAACCAACAATCTTGTGTTTTTCCTTTCATTAACAATAAACTCCCTTTTTCTAAGTTGATAGATACGGTTTGTTTGGTTACTTTATGTTTAAACCTAAATTTTCTATCGGCTCCAAAACTTAAAGAAGCAATGGTAGGTTGTTCTCCTAATATTTTCTCGTTGTCAGAATGCCATCCCATAGCTTCATTACCGTTGTGATATAAGTTTAACAAACAGGCATTAAAAGAAGTATTGCAGTGTTTTTCTGTAATTTTTTTAAGATTGATGAGTTCTTTTGTCCAGGGCAATGCTTGCTTTACAGTATTGGAATATTTGTATAAAAATTTTTGATCTCCATAGAGTGCTACTTTGCGGTTGGTTACAATGTGTTTCCCAAAAACAATGGCTTCATCATTTTTCCAAGGAATGGTGTTTAATAGGTGGTGATAGTATTCTTGAGCTTTTTTAATAGCGATGATATTAGGGTAGTAATATACCTCCCCATCAAAAGGAACTAAACTTTTTTCTTGATGCTGAGAAAACAAATCCATGAAAGTTGCATATTAATTTTTACAAAATTGAGCAGTTGCTTAAATTTAAAAAGGAGTGTACTTGCAAAATTATTTTAAGAAGATATAAAGTTATTATTTATAACAAAAGATGTAAAAACACAAAGCCACTGCGGAGCAGTGGCTTTGTGTTTTGTTGCTTTTTATTTTAAAGAACCAATCATGTTTTCAGGTTTTACCCATTCGTCATATTGCTCAGGTGTTACATATCCTAAACGAACTGCTTCTACTTTTAAAGTAGTTCCGTTAGCATGTGCTGTGTTTGCAATTTCGGCAGCTTTGTAATAACCAATTTTAGTGTTTAAAGCAGTTACTAACATTAAAGAGTTGTTTAATAACTTTTTTATAACCTCATAATTAGGCTCAATACCTACCGCACAATTTACATCAAAAGACACACAAGCATCTCCAATTAAACGAGCAGATTCTATTAAGTTTTTAGCCATTACAGGTTTAAAAACATTTAATTCATAATGCCCTTGCATTCCACCCACACCAATAGCAACATCGTTACCCATAACCTGAGCAGCTACCATAGTAATAGCTTCTGCTTGAGTAGGATTTACTTTTCCTGGCATGATAGAAGATCCTGGCTCGTTAGCAGGAATAATTAATTCTCCAATACCAGAACGAGGTCCAGAAGCCATTAAACGAATATCATTAGCTATTTTGTTTAAAGAAACAGCAATTTGCTTTAAAGCGCCGTGTGTTTCTACAATAGCATCGTGAGCTGCTAAAGCTTCAAATTTATTTTCAGCAGTTATAAAAGGCAATCCTGTAAATTCGGCAATTTTTTTAGCAACCAATACGTCATAACCAGCTGGGGTGTTTAATCCTGTACCTACGGCAGTTCCACCCAAAGCCAATTCGGCCAAATGTGGTAAGGTGTTTTTTAAAGCTTTTAATCCGTGGTCTAATTGAGAAACATATCCAGAAAATTCTTGTCCAATAGTTAATGGAGTAGCATCCATTAAATGCGTACGTCCAATTTTAACCACATCTTTAAAAGCAACTGCTTTTGCGTGTAAAGTATCTCTTAATTGTTGTACTCCCGGAATGGTGGTTTCTACAACTACTTTGTAAGATGCAATGTGCATTCCTGTAGGAAATGTATCATTTGATGATTGAGATTTGTTCACATCATCATTAGGGGTGATAATTTTTTCTCCTTGTCCAATAACTCCACCTGCTAATTCTTGAGCACGATTGGCAATTACCTCGTTAGAGTTCATGTTAGACTGTGTACCTGATCCTGTTTGCCAAACAACCAAAGGAAATTGATTATCGTGCTTACCTGCTAAAATTTCATCACATACAGCAGAAATCAAATCTCTTTTAGAAGTTTCTAGTACACCTAAATCGCAGTTTGCGTGTGCTGCTGCTTTTTTTAAGTAGGCAAAACCGTAAATAATTTCTAAAGGCATACTACCTGTAGGACCTATTTTAAAGTTGTTAATAGATCTTTGAGTTTGTGCTCCCCAATACTTGTCAGCAGGTACTTGTACCTCTCCCATGGTATCTTTTTCTATTCTGTATGGCATGATTTGTTTTTTTATCTATTTAAAAAAAAATCAAAGATAATAGGATTGTGTTGTACAGAAAAATGAGTTTTGTTTTTTATGATTTAAATGATAGAGATTACACGAATTTGTTTTTTTTGAAAAAGGATTTAACTTTTAAAAAGGTTTTTAAAATTTTGTGCTTATAATTAGAAAAGAATTTTTTTAAATAAAGCTAGGTTTATTTAAAAAATAGAAGGTTAACTAAAATGCACTAAAAAAGTCAAGTTTAGTGTTAACAAAACTTGACTTTTTTAGCATTAAAAATCACATCAAATGGGATTATAAATTCTGATCAATTAGACTTTCTAAGGTATTACGACTAGAAGGTCTTGGAGCATTAGAGTTGATGATTTTTCCGTTAGTATCTAATAAAATAAAACGTGGAATTCCTGTAATTTGATAAGCGTTCATTAAACTACTATCTCCATCAGCAAAAAGTTGTACTCCGCTCATATTTTTATCTGCAATCATTTTTTTCCATTTATTCTTTGTATTTGGATTGTCTACAGAAATACCAAAATCTGAGGCATGATTGATGTAGTCAAATACTTGTGCGCTTTTTAACAACGCTTTTGTTGGTA
>ENA-ORXR01004176-ORXR01004176.1-marine-metagenome-genome-assembly--contig:-NODE-4176-length-12252-cov-4.618316_pt1 | contig 12252 bp, 16 predicted proteins | sample MGYA00237866_ERZ511479 | MGnify/ENA metagenome assembly ERZ511479 | reverse complement strand
GACCAAAGCAGGCCCATTTCTGCGACGTTTTCAGTCGTGATTGCCTTTAGCGGGGAAAAGCGCTTTTCATCATATCCGCCGCCATAAGTGAGCCAGCTATCTGTAGGCTGCGCGAGAATACTAGCGGAGGTGACGCCTGTGTTTTCAGATCTGGATGATGCTTCCGTGTCGGATGAAGGCTGACAGGCCGATACTGCCAGGCAGGCGGCTAAAACTGCGGACGATAAAACACGCATAATATTCTCCCCATATACAATTTTTTGCATATGGGTAACGCGTTATGAGACATTGTCAAAGGCCAATCCTTATCGCCCTACGTGTTTTCGTCAGGCTCCTGCACGGCAGATGGCATTTGTCCCAGCACATCCATGACGGATTTAATCAACGGTATTTCGTGCTGCATGGCGCGGTATCCACGCTCAATGAGCTCTTCGGCTTTGGTAAATTCCAGCATGCCGATATGTCCGATGCGCGGGGCCACAAAGACGTCAGGCGGATCGCCCGCGAGGCGAGATCGCGAAATGCGGTCCATCACAATGTTCAAAGTTCCCATCATAACCGAGCCGATTTTGGGACCTTTGCCAGGCTTGGCGTCGCCAATCATGGATTTAATTAGTAGGCGGTCAGGGCGTAGTTTATTAAGAGACTGAGAAGCCAATTCAAAGGGGTCCGCCGTATCATCCTCATCGTCGTCTCCGAAATCCATTTCATGCGAGGACCCAATCGGACCAAAAGCATCACCGTTCAGGCTCACAGCGATGACCATATGTGCCCCCAAAGCTCGGCAAGCAGATACAGGCACAGGGTTTACCAATGCGCCGTCTATCATATAGCGGCCATCAATTTTAATCGGCTCAAACGCGCCGGGCAGGGCATATGAGGCGCGAACAGCTGGAACCATAGGCCCGCGTTGTAGCCAGACCTCGTAACCTGTGCGCAAGTCACACGCCACGGCCGCGAATTTTTGGTCTAGGTCTTCAATCCGTGTGTCGCCGAGATAATGGTTTAAGACACGTGCGAGGCGCTCACCGCGCAAGAATCCTGAGCCACCCCAGCGCACATCCATGTAACTCATCATGCGGCGCTTATTCAGCGCTCTCGCCCAGTTTTCTAACACGTCCAGCTTCCCGGCAAGGTAAGCTCCGCCAACAACCGCGCCGATAGAGGTGCCCGCAATGATATCCGGTTTTATACCCGCCTCAATAAGGGCGCGAAGCGCGCCGATATGGGCCCATCCACGGGCCACGCCGCCGCCAAGCGCCAATCCCAAGGGAGGTGTTTTGTTCTGGCCTAGGCTATCGGGATCGAGTCTCATAATCCCGTGTAAACCAAGCTGACGCGAAAATGAACGGCTATCTCATGGAAAATTCAGATAAGGGATTCTAAGTTTGGGCTATAATAAAATAAAGGGTCGTATCATGAGAGTTTCAATTTATACCGCCGCTATACTATCCGCTACCGCTTTAGGGCTGAGTGGGTGCGCTTCGATTTCTGAGGGCGAATGCATCTCAGGCAGTTGGAGCGATATTGGCTATAAAGATGGCGTGAAAGGTAAGTCGCGCGGGAAGCTTGCGGATTACTCAAAAACCTGTGCGAAATATGGGGTGGAGCCGAGCCGAGATGTCTATCTGACAGCTTATGAGAGCGGCCTTGTAAAATACTGCACTTATGAGCAGGGCTTTGAACTGGGTGAAAACGGAAATAATTATAATCAAGTTTGTTCTGGTTATCTTTCGGCAGACTTTTCAGCTGGATATGATGAGGGGCGGGTAGTCTATAAAATCAACCGTGAACATAAGCGCCTGATAGATGATTATGAAGACACGCTTGAGGATCTGGTGGATGTCCGCGCACGTTTAGCCGGAGATAACGCAGATAAAGATGATGAGGGCAATGTCATTCCTCTAAGTTCGAAAGAGCGCAAGCGATTGGTCAAAGAGCAATACCGCCTCGAAGGGTCATTGGATGACCTACGCCAAGATGTCCGCGATTTTGAGTATGATAACGACTTGCCACGTCATAGCTTTTAACGCTTTAACCGCGTCGATAAAATCACTGAACTTACCGTGCGCTCAACGCCCTCTATGGCGATAATCTTATCGATCATATTGTCGAGGTCTTTGACGCTCATAGAGGCGACTTCTATTATGAGGTCATGTGGCCCTGAAACAGAATATATGGCGCGGACGCCATCAAGCTGTTCCATATGAGTAATGATATCAGCGGTCATGCGCGGACTGACGGTTATCATGACATGAGCTTTGATTTCTTGGTCCAGATATTCGGATGAGAGCTGGACAGTGTATCCATCAATGACGCCTTGCATTTCGAGCCTTTCCAGTCGTTTTTGGACAGTGGAACGAGACACGCCTAGTATTTTTGCCAATTCAGTCGTGCTGGCTCGTGCATTGCCTCTCAATACGGCCAAAAGCTGTCGATCTTTGAAAGTTATGCGCATTGTCGTTATATTCCTCAATTTGAATAAAAATATGCATCATTTTGCGCAAAGTGTCACTGCAAAAAGTAATCTTAATTTGCTTCACTCTTTGTAAAGCGACTCAGCGCAGTGAGTTCTAAATGGCAATGCTACAGGGAGGATCGATTAAGTATGATAAAAGACACATATCTCTTTCGCCCGATTGTCAGCGCTGATGCGGCTGAGCTGCTTAACCTTGTGCGCCAATCCAGTGGCGGTCTCTCCAGTCTTCAACCGCGCTTGGCGTTTTTACAAGATTACATCGAAACATCAGAGAAGAGTTTCTCAGACAAGATGCCTTTGGAAGAACCGCATAAATATTTGATAGGATTGTTTGATCTGCGCGCGGGGCGCTTAATTGGCTGCGCCGCTGTGAAGACGCAAATTGGCAAAGATAGTCCTTTTATAAATTTTGATATCATGGGCGATGGCCCTGACCAATGCTTGCAGGCCTCCTCACGTTTTACAGGGGCAACAGAGGTGGGTTCGCTCTTTTTACACCCTGATTACCGCGCTGATGGGTTAGGGCGTTATTTAGCAAAGGTGCGTTACCTGTTGATGGCCTCTGAACCTTGGCGTTTTGGGGATAGCGTTATTGCGGAGCTACGCGGAATTTGCGGCGCGCAAGGTAGCCCGCTTTATGATCACCTTTTTGAATATAAGCTGGAAAAAAGCTTTCTCGAAGCTGACGCTGAATATTATGACCGCAACCCTGACGCGCTTGGCGACATTGTTCCCATTGGGCCTGTTGAGACCTGCGATATGCCGCTTGATGTGAAAGCCTCGCTAGGTCAGCCACATCCTTCAGGGCTAGGGGCCATGCGGCTGTTACAGCGCGAAGGGTTTATTTTTTCTGGCACCATAGATTTGTTTGATGCGGGGCCTATTATGTCCGCGCATAGAGATACTATCCGTACGATAATGCACGCAAAAACAGCTATGATTTCCGCGTCACCAAGCGGTGCTCAGGGCGCACCTACACTTATAGCGCTGGGTAAGGTCGAAGATTTCCGGGCCGTGTTGACGCCTGCAAGTATCAGCGAAAACGGCGTATTGGTCCTGCCTGAAGCTCTCCATAATCTCGGTGCTGAAATGGGCGGCGAAGTTAGATATTGGCAAGCTAAGCCCCAGAAAACCGCGACACAAGAGACACTGGTCAGAGCCCAGCTCTGATCTTAAATACACACAAAATAAATGGAGCCTCACATGGCATCTGAACCCACAATGACCCATCAATGGGAAGACCCCCTATTTCTAGAAAGCGCTTTGTCAGAAGACGAGCGTATGATCCGTGATACAGCCCGCAGTTATTGCAATGACAAACTCATGCCGCGCGTTATTTCCGCTAATCGTGAAGAACGCTTTGACCGTGAGATTTTTACTGAGATGGGCGAACTTGGTCTTTTAGGGGCTATGGTCGATGAAGCTTATGGCGGGATTGGCGCAAGTCATGTGGTTTATGGTCTTGTCGCGCGTGAGGTTGAGCGTGTGGATAGCGGTTACCGCTCTATGATGTCCGTGCAAAGCTCGCTTGTGATGTATCCGATTGAGGCCTTTGGCACCGAAGAGCAGAAGCATAAATATCTGCCAAAACTCGCAACAGGTGAGTGGATTGGCTGCTTTGGCCTGACGGAAACAGATGGCGGCTCTGATCCAGGCGCAATGCGCACAACGGCGGTTGCCGCGCCGGGCGGGTACATCCTCAATGGGTCCAAGATGTGGATTACCAATTCCCCTGTGGCCGATGTGGCTGTGGTGTGGGCCAAGCTCGACGGAGCTATTCGGGGCTTTATTCTTGAGCGCGGGATGAAAGGCTTCACAGCACCTGAGATTAAAGGCAAGCTGTCTCTACGCGCATCTATTACGGGTGAACTGGCCTTTGATGATTGCTTCGTGCCAGCAGAGAACTTGATGCCAAATGTAAAAGGTTTGCGCGGACCCTTTAGCTGCCTGAACAAAGCCCGTTATGGTATTTCGTGGGGCGCGATGGGCGCAGCCGAGTTTTGCTGGCATGCGGCTCGTGATTACGCAATGGAGCGGATTGTCTTTGGCAAGCCTATTGCGGCGACACAGTTGGTGCAAAAGAAACTCGCCGATATGCAAACGGAAATCGCATTAGGACTGCAAGGGTCTTTAGCTTTGGGCCGGGCCTTGGACGACGGAGCTTGGAGCCCTGAGGCGATTTCTTTGATGAAGCGCAATAATTGCGGCAAGGCGCTCGACATAGCCCGTGTGGCACGCGACATACACGGCGGTAACGGGATTAGTGAGGAATATCATATCCTGCGCCATGCCATGAATCTTGAGACGGTCAATACGTATGAAGGCACGCATGACATTCATGCTCTAATCTTAGGCCGCGCTCAAACTGGACATCAGGCCTTTTTTTAAGAGATTAAATTATCGCAGGTAGAAACATCGCCGCGGATCAGTGTCTTAGCTGACCAAGCATTGCTGTTAATCGGTTTGCCATTGCGCACATTTCGAGGGTTGTAAGAATAAATACAAGAGCCTGAGGCATAAACGACAAAGCAGCTTTCCCCGCCTGATAATTCACCTGAATAGCTAAAGCAGATAATATCGCTTTCTATCCGCCAGAGACCTTCATCTGTGACATCGCCCTCGCGGTAGAAGGTGGTTCCGTCGGCGTAAAAGCTCTCAGTAAACTCATTTGTGCCAGACCGCTCGCGCGGAAGCTTATATATGCCGTCCACCGTCTTGCCGATAAACGCATCATAAAGATATTTGCCCGTCAAGCGGTCAAGGTTTGGGATTTCCTGCGCCGCAGCGGGCAGGGCCGCCAATGACATTATCACAGCCAGTAAAATCTTTTTCATGATATAGAAGCCTCACATTGCGGCTGCTCACCTTTAACGACGCTGCGCGCAATCCAATAGTCTCGGTCTAGCTCGTCTTCACGTTCGGCATCTCTATCAGAATAGAAATAGTAGCAATTCGCGACGCGGTAAACGCGAAAACAGCCGCCCGGCATATCGCCAGCATCATAAAGATAGCACATCATATTTTTCATTATCAGCCAAGTGCCGGGATCTTTGCGACCATTTTCTGTATAGCTAATCCGCCCGTCGCTGCCGTGTATCTCTTCATAGAACCGTGTCGGCTGACCTTCTTCAGTGAAGTTATAGGCCCCGCTATGGGTCTTGCCCTTGAAGCTTGTGCGAAGCTTATCGCCCATCAGGCGGTTAGCATTGGGACGAATATCCGTCTTTTGACTTTGTGCATGCGCCGCGATTGGGCAAGACAGTAATAATGAGACTATAGCAATTTTAAGAAATTTGAGGGGCACAATCAGGGTTGTCTCCTTTGATAACGCTTCTGGCTGTAAACCCGCGCACAGCTCTGTTGCTGACGGAACGTTGATAATGATAATAGCAATTTCCGCGTTGATAGATGTTAAAGCAAATCGGATTGAACTGCGCAAATTCTCCGCGCTCATTGGGATCATAAGTAAAACAAATCAAATTGTCTTTTATGTTATATGTTCCTGTATCTGTGTGGCCATCTTGCACATGCTTGACGCCGCCATCTTTGGCCGTAGTCTCCTCAAAGCCAAACGTTTTGAAGCTTTGCCGTTTGAAATTATAGGTGCCGCGATGGGTCAGGCCTTTGAAGACGGCTGTTAATTCACTTTCAGAGAGCGGGGTCTCGAATTGAGGGTCAGGCATGTTGACTTGCGCTTGCACAGAGACCGCGCAGAGAAAGTCAAAAGCGCAGAGAAAGCCAAAAGCAAAGACGAGTCGTATCAACCACATAGAGATGTTTTAACATGAAAAATCTTTTTGGCTATGATAGGTCGCAGTATGACTGATGAAACTCCCAGTAAAACTACTCTTGAATCGCCAAGGCTTCGACGCGCCAGCCGTTATCAAAAACAGCAAGAGCGTAAAGCTGCGCAGCGCGCGGCCGATAACAAGCTGTATGGGGCGATGTTTGCGATGATGAGTATATTGGCGTTACTGGCCGTTCTTATCGGCGCGCTCATGCTCTATGGCGGCAATGTTGACGTTAGCGGCATGGGTGATTTGGCGGAACCTTGGATAGGACCCTTCACAAAACTCGAAATTGGCGGCTTCGTATTTGTTGGCTTGATTGCCGTTATTCTCTATGTTCGGATGCGTAAAAAGTAGGCGACATCCGCCGCTGATAAAACTGTGACGGCGCCGCAGCGAATAGGGCTTGCGGCTTAGGGGACTTTCCCCTAGACGTGCCGCGCTCATTTAAGCGCAATATTTATCCTTTAGGAGGCCATTATGGGGTATCGTTTTGCAATCGTCGGCGCGACAGGAAATGTCGGGACGGAAATGCTCGAAATTCTGGCCGAGTCTGACATCGAAGTCGATGAGGTCTTTGCCGTCGCTAGCCGTAAGTCGGTTGGGCGTGTTGTCAGCTTTGGTGATAAAGAGATTAAGTGCGTTGATCTTGAGACTTTCGATTTCACCAAGTGTGATATTGCGCTCATGTCCGCAGGTGGTGACGTGTCTAAAACCTGGTCGCCTAAGATTGCCGCCAAAGGCGCTATCGTGATTGATAACTCTAGCGCATGGCGCATGGACCCGGATGTTCCTCTCGTCGTGCCCGAAGTGAACGCTGATGCCGTTGACGAGATGAAAAAAGGTATCATCGCCAATCCGAATTGCTCAACGATTCAGATGGTTGTGGCGCTGAAGCCGCTTCATGACCGCGCTAAGATTAAGCGTGTTGTTGTTTCGACCTATCAATCTGTCTCCGGCGGCGGGAAAAAATGTATGGATGAATTGTGGGAACAGACAAAATCTGTGTTCCACCCGCAAGATACGTTCAAGCCTTATAACTTCCCCAAGCAAATCGCTTTTAACGTGATCCCGCAAATCGATGTTTTCATGGATGGCGGCGACACGAAAGAAGAGTGGAAGATGAAAGCTGAGACGATGAAAATTCTCGACAAGTCTGTCAAAGTTTCCGCCACTTGTGTGCGCGTCCCAACATTTGTCGGTCACGCTGAAAGCCTAAATATAGAATTTCACGAAGAGCTCTCAGCTGACGAAGCGCGCTCAATCCTGCGCGAGTCGCCGGGCATCATGGTTTTCGATAAGCCTGAGGAAGAGGGCGGTTATATCACGCCGATTGAGTGTGTCGGGGAATATGCCACTTATATCTCTCGTATCCGCGAGGACAGCACGCAGGACAATACGCTCAACATGTGGTGTGTGTCTGATAACCTGCGCAAAGGCGCGGCGCTTAATACGGTGCAAATCGCGGAAGTGCTGATTAATCGCGGGTTTAAGGGTCGTAAGGCGGCTTAGGTTTCTTCAGACTTTAGTTTCTCATACTGCTTTGATTGGCTAATTTGACATAAGGCTCGATTGGTTTACAATGTAAACAAATGGAGCCTTATATGTCGTCAGTCCCTTTTACTGTTCGTTTAAAGCCGGAAACTAAACAAGCGCTTGATAATGCGGCAAAGTCGCTTGACCGGACGCCGGGTTATATTGTCAATCAAGCCATACAAAATTATCTCCAAGCGGAGCTGGAAAAAGAGACCGCGATTTTGTCGGCGATTGAAAAAGCGGATGCGGGACTTTTAGTGTCTGAAAAAGCTGTTGATGACTGGCTTGACTCTCTGGATACGCCCAATCCACTGGATATGCCTAAAGCTGCTGACGGCGTATAATCCATGCATTTAAAGCTAACTGATGATGCTATTGAGGATTTAAAATGGGCAACGCAGTATTACAGTTTGACCTTTCCTAGCGGACGAAGCGGTTTCATAAAAAATTATAAAACGACGAAGATGCTCTTGTCTGAGAATCCTTACCTTGGTCGCAAATATGAACGCATAGAAACAGTTCGAGTTTTAAACGTCGTTAAAACGCCCTTTGCAATATTTTACAAAATTACAGATAAAGACATCCAAATTCTGCGCGTGTGGGACCAACGTCAGGATGGCTCTAGGCTGCGTCTTTAACTATCAAAAAAGCCGCCCCGTGAGGAGCGGCTTTTTCTATTTTTAAACTTAAGCGGCGGGTCTTAACGACGGCGCGGCTTTTTCTTAGAGGGGATGAGGCCTTCGATTTGGGCGCGCTTACGAGCGAGCTTGCGAACGCGGCGAACAGCTTCTGCTTTTTCGCGGACACGTTTCTCGGATGGCTTCTCAAAATGCTTACGCGCTTTCATTTCGCGCAGTATACCTTCGTTTTGAAGTTTTTTCTTCAGAGCGCGAAGGGCCTGATCGACATTATTTTGGCGGACGTAGATTTCAACCATGTGGTTTTCAACTCATTTCTAATTCAAAATTAAAGGCCTTGGAAAATTCGCAAGGCCTTACGGAATAGTGTTTATTAACGGATCAAGGCTCTTTCGTAAAGTCATGATTGCTGGAAAATACCGCGAAATGACCTTGTTTCATGCTGAAACTGCAACTTTTAGTCATTTAGACGCTGATACTTGAAAACTTTGTCTTAAAATACTTACAAACCTACAATTTGACATACGTATAACCAAGACTGCTGTTTTTTAACACTTTTTTACGATTTGACTTGCCTTGCTGCGTTCAAATTTGCTTTAACGGGCGCGAGGATGAGGGAACCACACTTATGAGCACCGGAACAGTCACACGCGCTGACCTAGCCGAAGCGGTTTACCGCGAAATAGGCTTGTCCCGTTCTGAGAGCTCTGAACTTGTCGAATCTGTTATTGACCATATCAGCGAGGCTCTATTGCGCGGTGAGCAGGTTAAGCTAGCCGGCTTTGGTACATTCTCTCTGCGGGATAAAAAAGAACGTATGGGCCGCAATCCTAAAACAGGGAAAGCTGTCCCGATTACTCCGCGCCGCGTGCTGGTGTTTAAGCCGTCTCAAATTCTGCGTGAACGTGTCGATTCGGCATTAACGCGTAAATAGTGCTACACTCTGATTCGTAAGCGAAGGAATCGGAATGCAGGCCAAAACAACACGCGCATTTAGAACCATCAGTGAAGCTGGCGAAGAGCTGGACTTACAGCCGCATGTCCTGCGATTCTGGGAATCGAAATTTCCGCAAATCAAGCCCATCAAGCGTGGAGGCGGCCGCCGATTTTATCGTCCCGAAGACATTGAGTTTCTGCGCGGCATCAAAATTTTGCTCCATGATGAGAAGCATCCTATTAAAGATGTTCAAAAGCTTATTCGCGTTAAAGGCGCGGCTCGCATTATTGAGCTGGGTCAATCTGTTGCCAAAGCGTCGAAAGAAAAGGAAGTCTCCGAAACTGTCCTGATTCCTGAGCGTATCCAGAAAGCTGAAATCGTTCGACCTGTCACCCAAGATCGTGTCGTGCCGTTCACGCCGCGCCCTACGCCTGAGCCTGAGCCTGAGCCTGAGCCTGCCTCAGCTGCGCATGTTGTAGAATATGTTGAGGAAGAAGAGGATGAGGTCGTTGAGTTTGGCATGACGTCTGAAGAACGCTCAGAACTCGAGGATGCTTTGGAGCGCCTGATTTCATTGCGCCGCCGTTGGGGCGAGTTTAAAAATCCTGCGTGAAGACGCACAGAGCTATTGCTCTCTCATACACAGCCGACTATAGAGCCGCTTCGATGATCGTGTCGGAGTATAGCGCAGTCCGGTAGCGCACTAAGCTGGGGGCTTAGGGGTCACAGGTTCGAATCCTGTTACTCCGACCATCATCGAATGTCTCTGAAAAAATGTCACAGCGCAAAGCTTTATAAAATAAGTATATAGCGCCTATGACGTATCCCGCGCTAAACAAGTCTGATCGCAGCATTCGCAACTGGCTGCTGTTCATGGTGGTCCTTGTGGCGCTTATGATCGTTCTCGGCGGAAAGACGAGGCTGACAAATTCAGGCCTATCTATAACCGAGTGGGCGCCCATCTCAGGCGCTCTGCCGCCGTTAAGCCTTGAGGCTTGGCAAAGCGAATTCGAAAAATATAAGCAAATTCCTGAATTTTTGGTCGAGAATCCGGATATGGATCTCGCGGGCTTTAAAGTCATCTACTTTTGGGAATGGAGCCATAGGCAGCTTGGGCGTCTCATCGGACTGGCTTATGCGCTTCCGTTTTTCTATTTTCTATTCCGCAAGAAATTACCGCAAGGCCAAACGCTTAAGTTCTTTAGTATTATGTGCCTTATTGGGGTGCAGGGCGGAATAGGGTGGTGGATGGTGGCCAGCGGCCTCGTCAATGATCGTGTCGATGTGAGTCAATATCGGTTAGCAACGCATCTTGGCGTCGCTTTCATTATACTGGGCGGATTGTTGTGGCTTTGGCGTAACCAAGCCGAAAGCTGGCCGGCGCAGGCAAGTCATACATTGCCCAAGAAACGCATGAAACTTCTGGCAGGATTAGTCTTTTTACAAATTGTTGCCGGAGCTTTCGTGGCGGGATTAAAAGCTGGGCGCACTTATAATACATGGCCGCTAATGGACGGTGATATCGTGCCGGCTGGTTATGCCGATATGAGCCCGTTTTGGCGTAATATGTTTGAGAATATAGGCGCTGTGCAGTTTAATCACCGCTTACTGGCCTATATCATTCTGGGGGTAACGATTTGGGTGTTTATCGCGGCGCGGAAGCATAAGCGGCTTAAAAAATACATGATTGCGTTTAAAGTGCTTTTGGCGTGGCAAATCCTATTGGGCATTTATGTGTTGCTGACAGGCGATGCGCTCTGGCTTGCGTTATTACATCAATTCTCCGCCGTGTTTCTTTGGATGTCGATGGTTGCGGCTCTGCGCGTGGCCCACAAAGCCTAGCGCGCGCCGAGTTCCTTGAGAGCGTAACCTCTTGAAATCAATACCAGGCGGCCTTCATTCTCATCAGCGACCAACAAGACACCTTCATTAAAGACACTCCCCATATTCGTTGAGGTTAAAGTCACAAAGCCTGCTTGATTAATACCGCCAATACTTAATCCATTTGTGATCTCCACGGAGATGTCTTCGCCCTCTTTGCTGAGGGTCAGACGTGACGAGTCGCTATCAGGCTTAAGGGTGTAATTGGGGCTCAATTCCAAGACTTCTTTTGCCTCACACGGATTAGACTTATCTATCTCTGTTTCTGCCTGTGTAAGAGTCAAAGATGTGTCTTCAAATATTTCTGTTGTCAGATTGACAGCTTTACCAGCTTTGGTCTCGCCCCAGATGCTACCTTCACTGGGTATAGCGGAATGGCAAAACCGCTCAATATTGACATCGCCTTGCGAGACAGCGAGGGGAGAGTAGTTGCCTTCATCATCACTTTGTACAAAGGCTTTGATCTGGCCTTGCGGAGTGAGGGCCAGAAAGACACCGGACTTTTTCTCGCGGGCTAGACCTATTACATCCGTATATTTACCAAGAGCTACCACATCTGTTTCGGCGCTGCCTGTTGTCGCGCGGTGCAATATACCCGTATTGTCCAACAAAATGATATGACCGAGCCATGACGCGACGCTATTAGGGACAAATGTCGCCGCTTTAATAGGAGCAGGAGTTTGAATATCGCTCGTGGCGCGCAGCGAGAACTCGGCTGTTGGCTTAGAGGTTTCAGTCTTGGGCGTCTTCTCACCGCTCTGGCAGGCCGCGCATATTAGAGCAAAAATAACGGTAAGAGGTCTGTAAAAGGTCATATACTATCATACGCTTGAAAAGCGCAGTGGGAACGACAAAAATAACCTTTTATTCTAATTATTTATAAGTCTGAACCATATCTCAGGATACGCTTTTTACGCGGATTTGACAGCAAGAGACTTCTCTCTTCGTCAAATTCGTAAGTTGTTGCGAAGGTCACGCCTAGCTCTGTGGGCG
>ENA-ORXR01004173-ORXR01004173.1-marine-metagenome-genome-assembly--contig:-NODE-4173-length-12258-cov-2.534028_pt1 | contig 12258 bp, 8 predicted proteins | sample MGYA00237866_ERZ511479 | MGnify/ENA metagenome assembly ERZ511479 | reverse complement strand
GTCAACGGACCCTGCGTGTTCTCGCCCGATGGCAACCCGTGCCTTGGTCCAGTCCGGGGTCTGCCGGGCTACTGGTCAGCAACAGCGATCATGGCTGGTCTGTCCCAAGGCGGCGGCGTGGGTCTTGCCCTCGCAAACTGGATGACAGAAGGCGATCCCGGTCACGACATCTGGGGCATGGACATCGCCCGCTTCGGCGACTACAACTCCATGGCCTTCACCGATGTGAAAGTGCGCGAGAACTACGGGCGCCGGTTCCGCATCACCTTCCCGAACGAGTACCTCCCCCAGGGTCGCCAGCTGCAGACGTCGCCCATCTATGACCGACTGAAAGACGCCAACGCCGTGTTCGGCAACAGCTATGGCCTGGAAGCTGCTCAGTGGTACCAGGCCGAAGGTGAAGAGCCGGTTGAAGAGTTCACCTGGTACCGAAGCAACAGTTGGGACCAGGTCAGGAAATCAACAATGGCGGTGCGCGAAGGTGTCGGTCTCATGGAGACCACCGGGTTCGCGAAGTTCAGCTTCAACGGCCCCGGGGCACGAGCATGGCTTGATCGTGTGCTTGCCGGCCGCATCCCGAAAGCTGGCCGCATGTCACTCACCCCGATGACAAATGAGAACGGGAAGCTCATTGGTGATCTCACCGTTGCGTGTCTGCCCGCAACCCCGGGAGTGCCCGAAGGCCCCTGGTCCACGCCGACGTCAGGCGCCACCGGAAACACCACTGCTGATCACGAACGCTTCATGATGTTCGGATCCGGCGTGGCCACCCGCTACTACCAGCGCTACTTCGAAACGCTGCTGCCCACCGACGGCTCGGTCACCTACCGAACCATGGGCTACGAGATGTGTGGCTTGTCCATCGCTGGTCCAAAGAGTCGGGAGTTGCTCGAGCGGCTCACCGACGCAGATGTGTCCTCCGAGGCCTTCAAGTTCATGGGCTTCACTGAGCTTGAGCTTGGCTGGGCGAAGGTCATGTGTGGACGTGTCACCTTCTCCGGCGACCTCGGTTATGAGTTCTGGATGCCCGCCAGCTACCAGCGTTACTGCTTCGACCTCTTGATGGGAGCTGGCGCGGATCTTGGCATCGAACTGTTTGGTTCGAAGACGCTTGACTCGCTCCGTCTCGAGAAGAGCTTCGGTTCCTGGGCTCGCGAGTATCGCCCGATCTATGACCCGTTTGAGGCCAACCTCGGCCGTTTCATCGACATGGACAAGGACTTCATTGGACGCGATGCCCTGGTGGACATTGCGAAGAATGGTCCGGCCCGCAAGCTCTGCACCTGGGCGGTGGATGTTTCTCCCGATGGACGACAGGACGGCGTGGCCGACGTCATCGGCGACGAGCCCGTCTGGCTTGACGGTGAGGTCGTGGGCTGGGTCACCTCCGGGGGTTTCGCTCATCACAGCAACGTGTCGGTGGCGATGGGCTACATCCCCGCCGAACATGCCGAGCGGTTGGACGGATGGCAGATTGAGATCCTGGGTGTCATGCGCGACGCCACGCTGAAGACCGAACCGATCTGGGATCCCGCCGCAACAAAGATGCGCAGCTGAAGCAGGATCTAAGCGATCCGCTTCACCGTTTCCTCGACGAACGCGATGGCACGGTGCGACAGAGCAGGGCAGGCGCAGTGTTCGTCATGTCTCCGCCGTACAACGGATGCGGGTGCGTGGCGATGACCACCGCTTTCGGTTCGCCATCGCACTGGTGCAGTTCGGCTTCCAGCGTTTCGCCGTCGGCTGTCATCAACTGTTCGAGCATGAGGTTCACTCTTGCATCATTGCTGTCATGTCACACAACAGCCAGAGCCAGGCGGGCTTCGATACGGGCCCTGATGCGATTTGCTGTAGCGGCCGAGACGAAGCGCTTCCGGCCGAACTGCCGGTCGGTCACGCCAAGCAGACGATTGCCCGCAATGACGTCGATCTCGTCCTGCGTGAGGACGTTCTGGTTCTGAGCCTGGTGGAGTAGTTCAATCAGTTCGGCGCTCGCGTTGCGCTCTGGCTCAGCCCACTCGATTTGCGCGATGTGTTCGGCGTTGGAACGCCGCAGATCGGCCCATACAAATGCGCGCAGGCGATTGCGGGCGTGGTCGCGGAGCTTCAACCCGGCGAGTGGCTGATCTTCACCGGCATGGTTGCGAATCCACTCGGCAGCACCGGCAATGGCGATGGCGTCGAGGTCGGGCCAGGTGTCGGCGCTGACCCGACCGTCACGAATTTCGGTGACGAGGCCGTAGGAGACGCGCAGGCGCTCCGCAGTCCATCCGCGGGCCTTGCGGCTCAGCGAGTACGCGGCAGGTATGTGTGCCTGCAACATGGTGCGCTCAGCAAGTGCACAGTTACGCGCTTGCTCCAGTAGTGCTGATGTCATGTCATAGCGATGGTGGAGTGGCGTGGCCCCCTTCGCCACCTCCATCGCTCGGTGGACGCAGCCAGCTGCTGCGAAAAGCCCGGTGGGGTCTGACCATTGGCGATAGGCCCGTCGGGTCCGGGGGCTCTGGGTCAGGGTGTGCCACTCGCGGTCAAGGAGGGCAAAGACATCGTCGTCCATGCCTGTCCCATGGGCACGAGATCTTTACGAAGTGCCCGTCCCGACGAACTGCTACCCGCGCATTTCGGCAGCGGTGGCTTCAACGTCATAGCGCCAACGTGCATGCCGGACCATCCCGACCATTGCGTTGCACCAAGAGGACTTACCGGGTTCACGGGCCGGAAGCAGAAGTCGAGGGCGGGTTAGAGGCGGCCTTCGAGCGGGTTGTCGATGCCGTCAATCTCCAGAAGGCTCTGCACCAGGGACCATGCGCCAAGCGCGGGCAGGCTCCATTCCTGGCTCTCACCATTCGGGCCGGTGTTCAAGACGATGGGTTCGTTACCCGCGACTGAGGTGACGATGAGAGCACCGTCAACGATGGATCGGCCAAGTCGGGTGAGCACCCGCACGCAGGCTGTTTCATCATCTCCAAATATGGCGCGGCGAGGGCGAAGGCCCAGGGCGCTGATCATGGTGCCGTAAACCGAGATGAAGCTGTCTTCGGCAAGGTTGAATCCTTCGGTGACGGCCTCCATCAACTCGTCGCGTTCCGGGTTGCCCTCTTCAAGTAGGGCGTAGCGGAACGAAATGGCCCGTTGCAGACGTGACAGAGGCGACCCCAGCAGGGCGGCGGCGTTGGCATCACCAATGAGTCGAGCGCACTCCTTTGCGGCCTCCCGGCGGCCCTCAACACTCTTCAGGTCAATGTTGGCAATGATCTCAGCCGCCACTTGTTCGGCGCCCGCCGTCGTGTGCTCCACGAGTTGGGAAACGGCTCGACGGACGACATCCACCTGGAAGTCTCGCTGCGAATCCCATATGCGTTCGTGCACGGATCCGTAGGTCACGCGTACCCCGGTGGTGTCTTCGAGGTGCCGGAAGACGTTCGCGTAGTTGACGCGTTCCCCGCCAACTGAGGGAATGAGATCGGTGAACACTTCAACGCCTGCCGTGAGCATCAGTTCGCGAAGTTCAGCTCTTGGCCGCCGTTTGGATGAGTTTTCTTCTGCCATGTCATCGTCAAGCTACCGCATTGTTGCGTCGGATGCCGAATGCCGTCGGTCGGAGCGGATGCGTCCTCGTTCCGCGGGTTACCAGCGCGGCTCCCGCCACCGAGGATCTACGCTGGGTGGATGCCTGAGTACAGATCCAGAACCACCACGCACGGAAGAAACATGGCTGGAGCCCGCGCTCTGTGGCGCGCAACCGGCATGACCGACGACGACTTCGACAAGCCAATCATCGCCGTGGCGAACTCTTTCACCCAGTTTGTGCCGGGTCACGTTCACCTCAAGGACATGGGCCAACTCGTGGCGCGAGAGATCGAGAAGAGTGGCGGTGTCGCCAAGGAGTTCAACACCATTGCGGTGGATGACGGCATTGCCATGGGCCACGGCGGCATGCTCTACAGCCTTCCCAGCCGCGACCTGATCGCTGACTCTGTGGAGTACATGGTGCAGGCGCACGTCGCTGATGCGCTTGTCTGCATCAGCAACTGCGACAAGATCACACCGGGAATGCTCATGGCCGCCATGCGCCTGAACATCCCAACCATCTTCGTGTCTGGCGGGCCAATGGAGGCCGGTAAGACCCGGCTGGCCGGCGGTGACTCCGAGGTGAAGGTGGATCTTATTTCCGCCATGATGAGCGCCGGCGACCAGAGCGTGAGCGACGAGGATGTCGCCGCAATCGAACGGTCGGCCTGTCCCACATGCGGTTCCTGTTCCGGCATGTTCACCGCCAACTCCATGAACTGTCTCACCGAGGCCCTTGGCCTTTCCCTTCCGGGCAACGGCACCACACTGGCCACCCACGCCGACCGGGAACAGCTGTTCCTCGAAGCGGGTCGTCGGGTTGTTGACCTTGCCCGTCGCTTCTATGAGAAGGACGACGAGTCTGTCCTGCCCCGCAACATCTCCAGCCGCGCGGCCTTCGAGAACGCGATGGCGGTGGACATTGCCATGGGTGGCTCGACCAACACGGTGCTGCACCTCCTGGCGGCGGCCGAAGAAGCCAGGCTCGACTTCAAGATGTCGGACATCGACGAGCTCAGCCGGCGCATCCCCAACATCTGCAAGGTTGCTCCATCGGTGGAGCAGTACCACGTGGAAGATGTGCACCGGGCGGGCGGCATCATGGCCATCCTCGCCGAGCTTGACCGTGCCGGACTGATAAACGATGAGGTGCCAACGGTGCACTCTGAATCTCTTCGGGCGGCAATGGACCAGTGGGATATCAAGAGCCCCACGTGCACCGAGGAAGCGAAGCACTTCTTTCTGGCCGGTCCGGCTGGCATTCCCACGCAGACTGCGTTCAGTCAGGCAACCCGTTGGCCCTCACTCGATGACAACCGAGAGCTCGGCTGCATCCGCTCGGTGGAGCATGCGTATTCCGCAGATGGCGGCCTGGCCATCCTGTACGGCAATCTCGCCGAGGAAGGCTGCATCGTGAAGACCGCTGGCGTTGACGATTCAATTCTGAAGTTCAGCGGCCCGGCCCGCGTGTATGAATCCCAGGATGACGCAGTCGAAGGAATTCTTGGCGGCGAGGTCGTCTCCGGCGATGTGGTCGTCGTTCGCTACGAAGGTCCCAAGGGTGGGCCGGGCATGCAGGAGATGCTGTACCCCACCACCTACATCAAGTCGCAGCACCTCGGCAAGGAAGTTGCCCTGCTCACGGACGGCCGATTCTCCGGCGGAACGTCAGGCCTTTCGATTGGGCACGCATCGCCGGAGGCGGCCGATGGCGGCCTCATTGCTCTCGTCGAAACCGGCGATCTCATCAACATCGACATTCCGCATCGCAGCATCGACGTTGATCTGGCTGATGACGTCATCGCGCAGCGTCGAGCTGCCGAAGAAGCCCACGGCGAGAACGCCTGGGCTGCAAAGGACAGAGATCGCGTGGTTTCACAGGCGCTGTGGGCCTATGCCGCTCTTACGACATCGGCATCCCGTGGTGCTGTGCGCGACATCTCGCAGCTGAACCGATGAGCGCCCGCGAAGCGCTCAAGACCACGGGCGTCTGGACCTGGGTGGACGCCATGTCGGCCGGGGAGGCTGTGGAGACGGCCGGTCGCATCGAGTCGCTCGGGTACTCGGCGTTGTGGCTGCCGGAGACCACCGGGCGTGATCCGTTCGCGACGGTGTCCCACCTGGCCGCCAATACATCAACGCTCATGTTTGCCACGGGCATCGCCAACATCTTCAATCGTCACCCCGGAGCCATGAGGCAGTCTGGTGATTCAGTGGCTGAGCTCACCGGTGGGCGCTTTGTGCTTGGTATGGGCGTGAGTCACGCTCCGTTGGTTGCCGGACTCCGCCAGCTTGACTACTCCAAGCCGTTGTCACAGATGAAGACATACCTCGACGCGATGGACCAGTCGCCCTACACGGGCCCTTCGGCTGATGAGGCGCCGCTGCGCGTCCTCGCCGCCCTCGGCCCGAAGATGCTTGCGCTGGCAGCGGAACGCTCCGACGGAGCCCACCCTTACTGGACGACGCCCGAACACACCGCAATGGCCGCGGAGATTCTGGGTCCCGACAAGCTGTTGTGTGTGGAGCAGAAGGTTGTGCTCAGCACGGACACCGCTGCGGCCCGCGAGGCTGGCGCCACGCAGCTCGCTCGCTACAAGGCGTTGCCCAACTACCGCAACAATTGGAAGCGGATGGGTTACACCGAGGAACAGATCGAACACGACGAGCCGAGCTTCGTCGATGCCGTCGTGGCATGGGGAACAGCGGACCAGATTCAGGAACGCATTGACGCTCACTACGCGGCTGGCGCAACCCACGTGTGTATCCAGCCGGTATCCGTCGAAGGTCCAACGGTTATGGACTGGGAGTGCCTGGAGGCCCTCGCTCCGTCCTGATCAGCTCTGTCCGGAAGGAAGATAGTCAGCTTCGGCTGAGGAGGTTGAGTAACTGCACTTCGATGCGGCGGTTGAGCTGGCGTCCGAGTGCAGTTTCGTTCGTGGCGATCGGTTCGTCTTCACCAAAGCCGACGGCTTGCATGCGGGATCGGTCGATGTCGCCCGTGTTGGCAATGAAATCCAGGACTGCCTGGGCTCGACTGGCGGAAAGCTCAAGGTTGTCGTCGGCCGCGCCGTCGCTGTCGGTGTGTCCTTCCACGATCATCTCGACGTCAGGGAATGTGGTCATCACGGCGACGCCGAGTCCGAGGATCGGCAGGAACTCGGGCCTGATATCGGAACTGCCGCTTTGAAAGAGAACAGCAGATTCGACTCGGACGTTGCCGTTGGTGAACTCGGGAGCGTCGGGGTGGATGATGTAATTGTTGACGATGTTCTCTTCGCCAACAATGGCTGCGGCGCGGGCGATGACTGCGTCGGCAACTTCGACTGACTCGATGGGTCCTTCGAGGTAGAGCTTCGGGGCGCGATAGACGGCCCCGCGCTCCGGGAGTGAATCGAGCGGTGGGTAGCTGGGCTCGGGCGTCGCTGCCTGAGCCGGTGCTGTTGTTGGTTCAGGTGCCGCAGTTGGGAGCGCAGTTGGGGCAGGTGTCGCTGGGGCAGGTGTCACTGTTGGTGCGGGCGTGGCGGTGGGCGCACTGGTTGGAGCAGGTTCGGGTGTTGCCGTCGGCGCGAGTGCTGTGGGTTCTGCTGTCGGAACAGCAGTTGCGGGGATCGGGGTTGTCGTTGCCTCGACGGCTCCCAGAGCCTCACGGTTGCCGTTGCTGTTCTGATTCACGATGGCATAAACCAGCGCAAGGATTGCCGCCAGCAGCACCAGGTTCGCCAGAATCCAGACCGTTCGGCGCGAACGTGGTTCTATTTCTCGGCCAGGAGCTGTCCCATTTGAGGAAGGCTGATTGGCATTCACTTCCGACACCGTGGGATCATCGCACACGCCGTTGCTGTCTGCCCAATGTTCACTCCGGGTGATCCGGGGCGGTAAAGGGCACGCAGTCACCAAGTCATGCCCATGGGGGTGGGCGTGATGACAACCCAGAAACCCAGGCAAGTTCCGGAGATCGATGCAATGAAGACAGAGCGTGTGGAGATGTCTCGCACCCAGGCGCTCCTGTCACGAGTTTTCTTCGGGCTCATCACCCTGGCCATTGTCCTGGGGCCACCAGCCATTCTGTTGTCGCTCGGCTTGAAGAAGGTCATTCCAGACATTGACTGGAACGCCCTCCCCAATCGTCTTCGTGCCGGTGACGTTCCGGTCGAACTTTTGACGGCTGCATTCATGGCCGTCGCATGGATTGTCTGGTTCTGCATTGTCCTGAGCATCGCGGTGGAGCTTGCCGCGGCGATGCGCTCGGTTGAAGCTCCGTCACTGCCCACCCTGCCGGGTACGCAGTTTCTTGCCCGACGACTTGTTGCCGGTGTGCTTCTAACCATCAACGGCCTTGCCGTTACGGCCACTCCTGCCCTGGCGCAGGTGGCCCCTGCGGTCATCTCGATCGACGAGACAGTGGCCTCCGAAACAGCAGCTGCCCCTGTTGCGTCGGTTGCGCCCGTTGAGAGTTTCGAGTCTCCAGTGCTCACGTACCGCGTCGAGCGCGGCGACACCTTCATGTCGATCGCCGAGGAAACCCTGGGAACACCGGAACGCTGGAAGGAAATCCGCAGTCAGAATATTGGTGTGTCGATCCCCGGCGGAGCAACGGTGCAGCCCGGTGACATTGCCGTGGTGCCGGGGACCGTTCTGGTCCTGCCCGAAGACGCAGCCCCTCGAGTCAGTGCTCCCGTCGCCGCCACTGGATTGAGCGATGTAGCTGGGTTGAGCGATGTAACTGGGTTGAGCTCTGTAACTGGGTTGAGCGATGTAACTGGGTTGAGCGATGTAACTGGGTTGAGCGATGTAACTGGGTTGAGCTCTGTAACTGCGCCGGGCTCTGTTGCGTCCGAGGCCGATGTCACGGACCCAGAGCGGTCACCTGGCGAACAGGTGCAGGCAGAGATTGATGCGGCACTCGCCAAGCGAGCGGCACCGGAGAACGATCCGGCTGGTGCCAACGGAGCAGTGCTGAGTGCAGCGATAGTGGAAGTTGAGGACGGCGACCACTTCTGGAGCATTGCCAGCGACACCCTTGCAACGGCTTGGGGGCGAACGCCCACGAACGATGAGATCACGCCCTACTGGACTGACCTCGTGGAGATGAACCGGGGCGATCTTGCCCCGCCCGGCGACCCAGACCTGATCTTTGAGGGCCAGAGTTTCCACATCCCCTCGGTTCCTGCTGACCCCGCGGCGCCAGTCGCTGCGTCCGTCGAAGAGCGCGCGGGTGAGGAGGTTCTCACCGAGCTTGAGGCGCCCGCGAAAGAAGAAATCTCAACCGAGCCTGAGGCGGTCGTCGAGGCTCCGGTTGACCAATTTTCGGAACTGCCAGCTCTTGGCGTCAACGAGCCTCAGGTCACCGAGGGCGATGCGGTGACGATGTCTGCAGCTCCAGTGACGCCACCCCCGGTTGCCGAGGTCGACATCGCCGAGGGCGACACTGCCGAGGCGCCAGTCGCGGCAGGGGCAGCTGCTGCGGTGGAACACACGAGCGGCAGCCCAGTCACGCCGTCGGCCGAAGCGCTCAAGGAGGCGGATGCAGCGCTCGAAGGCTCAACTGGTTGGGGGTCGCGACTCATCGCCAGCTCGGTCGTTGGCTCGGTCGCGGCGGCGGGAGCAATGAAGGTCATCAATCGCCGCCGCAAGCAGGGTCTGGCCAGCCGAAACGTCGGCGAGCGTTCTGTCCCATTCAACGAGGCTGGACAGGAATTGGAGCAGGAACTCCGTCTCACTGCCGCTCCCCAGCAGCGACAGCGGCTGTTCGAAGCAATGGCATCGCTTCAGCGTGAACTCAAAGGCGCTGCCACTCCGCTGCTTGTGCAGGTTGATGACGACGGCGTGATCGAGGTCGCTTTCGGAGAAACGGTGACGCTGCAACCGTCGGCCGTTTCCGGCTGGGAGGCAACGGCAGTGCAGGGCGCCAACCGAACCTTCTGGCGTCTGGGCGAAGACCGTGCAACGCGGAACCCGGGAGAAATCGATCCGTGGGATGTGCCGCTGCTCGCCGGGGTGGGCGACGGTACGTACCTGAACATCGAAGCCATGGGATGGCTTGGGGTTGACGGTCCGGCTGACCTGGTCACTGACCACGTTCGTTTCATGGTCCACGACATCGTGAACAACGTGGCCGAGGCGGGCCTCATCCTGCGCATGGGAGCAGTCGGTGTCACCAACCACCAGGTTGCGGATATGGGTGAAGTCAGCCATGAGGTGCGAGCGCTCTTCGCTGAGATCGATCGGGAACATGACCGCGCCGGCACCACGAGTTATGCGAGCCTCGTGCACCGGGTGGCCGACACGCCACATCCGTCGATGGTTGTCTGTTGTACTCCCGAGGAGCTGGAAGCAATTCGTTGGGTGGCCGACAAACTCGCCGAGCATCCGGGCCGGTACCCGATTGGTCTTATCGTCGCCGGTGATGGCGCAGGAGCCCCGTGGGTCAGTCGCCTCGACGACGAAGGTCTCGCATTGCGCAGCGATTTCTTTGAGCGTGCCCTTCGGCTGCAACCCGAAACAATGACGTCCGAGCGCGGCGAGCTGATGGACCACATGTTCACCACGGCGGTGCGTACCGCGCCCCGTCGGTTGTACGACGACGCTGGCGCAGGAGGCGACATACATCTCGATGGTGATGTCGAGATGGTCGATATCTCCGACACGGAGATGCAAATCATCGAGCTCGGGATGCTTCCGGCCCCCGGATCGGAAATTGGGACCGAGCTTGCGGAAGGCGCGCCAGATGCGGATGTGGAGAGTCTCGCCAATGTGGTTATGCCGCGTGTTGTTCGCATCAACGTACTCGGGCCGGTTGAGGTCCACGGCACCGACCTGAGTGGCTACCCGCTTTCGGCGCTCACGTTGCTGGCGATGCGAGCCGAACAGATGACCGTTGACCAGATGCGCGATGTGATGTGGCCAAACGGCATTGGTAAGCGTCGCTGTCGCGACGTGCTCTCGCAGCTTCGACAGGGTGCCGGCGCGTCGGTAACCCACGACAGCACCCTCGGGTACACGGCATCGGTGGATACCGATGCGGCCGAGTTCGAGCGTCTGTGCAGGGTGGCCAGCGACCAGGACCCGGTTGACGCCGTTGTCACACTTCGTGAAGCTGCTGGTCTTGTTCGGGGGATGCCATTCGATGCGTCCGTCGGCGGAGCCTGGGAGTGGGTTGACGGTGTGGGGAGGTGCCGGGAAATGCTCCAGAATCGCATCGAAGACACCATGCAACGCCTGGCTGAGCTCGCCGTCGACCTTGGGGACTGGAACCTTGCCATCGACGCCGCGACTCAGGGAAGACGCATGAATCCGTTGAGCGAGGTGCTTACGAAGACGCATGTGCGCGCTCTTGTGCACCTTGGGCGAAGTGACCAGGCCCGCAAGATCGTGGATCGTTGGGAGCAGGATTTCCAGGACGCATTTGATGACGAGCCGGGCACGTCCCCGAGAGACGCCTACAGCAGCGCGCTGGGCGAGCTCAGCACCTCGTAGTCTCACCTTCACAAACTTTTGGATTCGTTGGATACAACGTGACGGTTGCACCGTTTACTGGTCATGAGGAACGGACAACAGGTAGGACCCCATGACAGGCGTCAGTCGTCAGCGGTATCGGCCGTGGCAGCAATGACACCGCCAACTCCGACGACGTCTCTGGGTTCACGACAGCAGTTCACAGAGCTCGTCAAGACAGCAGACCCGGCAATGCGAGCGGTTGCGTGGCGCATGGTGCAGAACCGTGCGGTGATGGAGGATGTGCTGCAGGAGTCCTACATCAAGGCGTGGCGAAACTTCGACCGCTTTGATGGCGATGCAGACCAGTTCATGGCGTGGCTCCACCGCATCGTGCACAACACCTGCATGGATCACTTTCGGGCCAACCGGAAACGCCGGGGCAACGTATCGCTTGATGAACGCATCGACGGCGAGGCACCATCCGTTTCCGTTGCCGATCGGATTGTCAACCGCAATCAGATCCGTCGCGGACTGCAAGCGCTGCGTCCAGAGCAGGCGGCTGCCCTAGCGCTCGTTGATGACGAGGGCTACAGCTTTGAACAGGCCTCCCAAATTCTTGATGTCCCCGCGGAACGGTTGCCAGTCGCGTTTCGCGAGCCCGAGCGACCATGCGCCGAGAACTCGGCTTCGAAGGAGAGGCCCGATCATGAACAATCGCACCCCAGATAATCGCATTCCAAACAATCACGTTCCGAACCGGGCAGACACCGACGCCGAGATGCATGCGTTCCTACAGGTCGACCCGGTGCCCGAGCACAGTGCCGATTTCTGGGACGGTCTCGACGCTGAGCTGGACGCTGCGCCGTCTGCGATTCCCCTGCGTCCGCGTCGCTCGTTGCCGCAGAACTTCGGGCCAATGCTCGTGGCAGCGGCGCTGCTGGTCGCGGTTGTGGCCGGCGGCGCGTACCGCTTCCTGACCAGTCCTTCCGAAACCATCACAACGACCGTGCCTTCACCGCAGACAGATGGCGCGGAGACCCCCGGGACTGATGCGGTCGACGAACGTGGCCAGGAACTCCCCGCTCCGACCGACGATGTGGTGGATGCCACCATCCCGGCGCCGACGCCTGATCTGTTACCCACTCCGATGGCAGCGCCGCTTGTCCCCGCAACGCTCACGCCGGCGCCGCCTTCCACCCCGTCGCCGACCGATCCCGTTCGAGGGCTGGTACCCCCGCTGGCGGACGG
>ENA-ORXR01004172-ORXR01004172.1-marine-metagenome-genome-assembly--contig:-NODE-4172-length-12259-cov-221.998194_pt1 | contig 12259 bp, 7 predicted proteins | sample MGYA00237866_ERZ511479 | MGnify/ENA metagenome assembly ERZ511479 | reverse complement strand
GTTCCTGCTATCGCTGGGCCTGTATTTGTGCCATTACAGTTTCCTATGCAATCGACAGGATTACAACTGCCGTCATCTATCGTCACTGTCGCATCGTAATTACACGCTGTCGCATCCGTACAACCTGACACTGTTGATAAAACATTAATAGAATAATCTTCAACTTCTCCATATTGGAAGGTAGTACAAGCGTCATTGGGTTGGGATGTATTTCCGTCCCAACTCATGATGACTCGCATGGTTGTATTTCCTAAAGTTGCATTGGCAGGAATGGTTATGTTTCCGATTATTGTTGTATTTGTGGAAGCGGGTTGATACACTATTTCGCTGGCTTCAAATATATAATTTTGATTCCAATCAATATAGACTATCCATAATTCTCCATATGCTTGTCCTGCAAAATCTGGCGATAATGTGATTGAGTAAGTTTGTGTTGTATATACGTCTGTTGAAAGATTGGTATAATCACCATATCCTCCATCTGTTCCTGTAGTATTGTTAATGGTATTAAAAGTCATTTGGGCAATCCACTCATAAGAAGCATTTGTAGCCGTTATATCACAATAGCAAAATGTACATGAACCATCGTCTATTGTCGCACTTGCACTATAATTACAGGCTGTCGCATCGGTACAACCAGGAATGGCAACACCCGCACAATTACAATTGGCATCATACACATCATTCCCTGTTGTGGGGTCATTGTCATTACACAAAGTACCGATTAAAGCAGTACCTGTATTGCTTCCATTGCAATTACCCAGACAATCGACGGGATTACAATTTCCATTATCTACCGTTGCTGTCGCATCATAATTACACGCTGTTGCATCCATACAGCCTTCGATGATTGCTCCTGTACAATTACAATTGCCATCATAAAGATCATTCACTGTTATTGGGTCATTATCATCACAAGCGGTTCCTGGTGTAATCGGCCCTGAGTTTGTTCCATTACAATTGCCTAAACAATCAGGTAAATTACAGCTTCCATCATCTACAGTCGCTGTTGCATCATAATTACAGGCTGTCGCATCGGTACAACCAGGTATGGACGTTCCAACACAGTTACAATTACTATCGTAGGTATCATTAATGGTTGTTGCATCATTATCGTTACACGCTGTGCCTACCGTCGCTGGCCCTGTATTGTTTCCTGTACAATTTCCTGCACAATCAGAAGGGACACAACTACCATCATCTACTGTGGCAGTCGCATCATAATTACACGCTGTCGCATCTATACAACCTGGAATAGACGTTCCTACACAATTACAGTTGCCATCATATACTTCATTGACTGTTGTAGGATTTCCATCATCACAGGCCGCTCCTGTTACCCCTGGACCTGTGTTTGTTCCAGTACAATTGCCTGCACAATCGACAGGGTTGCAACTTCCATCGTCTACTGTGGCTATTGCATCATAATTACAAGCTGTTACATCGGTACAGCCTTCTACAATTTCCCCTGCACAATTACAGTTTCCATCTTCTACATCATTACTCGTAAGTGGGTCGCCATCATCACAAGGCGTATTGATGGGCGCACATAAGCGGTATTTTACGCATAATTTGGGGGAATATTCTTCTTCTCCGTTATAGGACTCTGCAATTCTTCTTCCTGTTCCATTTACCATTAAGGCAATGGCACTGCTTTCGGTATATCCTCCCCTATCGACAATCTCTTGAAGGATTGGTGATAAGTCTGGAGTCAATTGTGCTGGTCCTTGATCGAATACGGTTGTCCAATTGGGCGGTGACCAAGTAACCGTTGCACTTGTTTTAGGGCGACCATCTATATTGTTATTAGCACTTGAATACGCTTGTGCATTATTTGTATCTTCTCCATAAATATTGAAACTTACGGGATTATTATTAGTAGTTTCATCCACCGTAAATTGAATGTTTGCACCTTCTATTGTCGCCCCCTGTGGAATATTTAATTTTCTAAAACGCATGCCAAAGATTTGAAAATTGGAATCATAGCCTAATTCTAAATCACTATTTATCAAAGTAACGTTTCCTGAACTGAGATTTTGTTCTGCATCATCATAATCATCTGATATGATAGAACAGCTACATAAGGTATCCACTTGTATGGTAATTTGGTCGGTTACTTTGTTCCCACTATTGTCTGTCGCTCTTGCATAAAGATTGTATTCTCCACTATTGGGTATCGTCCAGTTTGTTTCAAAAGGTGGCGTTGTATCGACGCCAACGACAACATTTTCAACCAAAAATTCCACTTGTTGAATGCTACCATCTGGATCATTGGCACTTGCTGTAATCGTGATATTTTGTGCGGTTGGAAAATACTCTAAATTGCTGGGTGAGGTAATGTTTACAGTGGGCGGTGTATTGATGTAATCGTCTTTTACAATCGAAAAGTAATCATCTATGACTCCATAATCATTGATGTATTTTAAATCTAATTGATTGTCGCATATTTCTAAAGAGATTGCGCCTAAACGGTTCAGACTGTAGTACATCACAGGGTGATCTAAGCTTCCTCCTGTTACTTTTCCAGATGCACCTGCTGTAATATAAACAGCTCCATCTCCTGCGGTTGCACCTGTTACTTTTTTGTCATATGCTCCATTCTCATTGATTTTACCACCACCATCGTCTAAAATCATTGACTGTGTTAACGTGTTGGAAAAACCGTAATGTCCTTTGACTAAGTGAGAACGCTCATATGAATGACTGTGTCCTGACAAAACCAAATCAACGCCTGCTGACTCCAACATCGGAAGTACATTTTCTCGCATATCTCGCATATATCCTGCACTATCATTTAAGTTATCAGAATCATGTGAACCTTTGGTATAAGGTGGATGGTGAAAAATTACCACAATCCAATCTTGACTTGTGAAATTTAAGTCATTTTGTAGCCATACCAACATGGGATCACCTGGATTTTTTGGTGTATTGTGCGAATCCATCGAAATGAAGTGAATATTGCCATAATCAAACGAGTAGTACGCCTCTGTTCCTGATGCCAATCCACCCGCTTGTCCTGCTGTGGGAAAGGTGAAAATATCATAGTAAGGCGTTGCCCCTGCCGTATAATATTCGTGATTTCCTGGACATGACCACAAGACACTTTTTTGCAAAATATCCTCATACATATTGTCAAATACAGCATTTTGATATTGCGCATCTGTTCCTTCTCGATAAGCATTATCGCCTAACATTAAAACAGCGTCAGTATGCTCGTTTCCTACATAACCATAGTAGGCATCTCGTACTGCACGAGCGTCGTCGTGTCCTGTACCACAATCCCCTAAAATCCAAGCTCTAAAGGGTTGTGTTGTTCCAGTAGTCGGAGCAGTTTTGAAAGCATAGTCTTCGCCTGCCGTTGTCAAAAATCCGTTGGCATCGGCAACTGCATAGTAATATTTTTGATTGGAGTTAAGCCCATTGAGTTGTACCTCATGGTCGGTATTGCTTCCAAAAGAGAAGCCTGCCGAATTAGTCAGTGCATTGGGATTGGTTCCGTACCATACTCGACTACTTGTGGCGACATCTGTTCGCCATTTTACAATGATACTTGTTGGTGTGCCTGTCTGTAAGTAAGGTCCCCTTACAACATTCTGGGCCCAAATATTAATGCTTGCCAATAGCAAAAACAAGATAAGAGAGTAGTATTTCAATTTCATACATTATAGCGATACTGTGTAAGGGGGGGGCACATTAGTTGATTGATTCAATTGGTGATGCTTTTATAAGTAAAAGAATGAAATGAGCGGGTATAAAGCAATAACTGCATTTATACATACTCAATTCAAATACTTAAAAGGGGTGTAAAATTATTATTGATAAGGAGCGAAAGGTCAATTGCTTCGTCGTTCCATTTAGGCCTGCTATCCGTTTATGGATGGCATCTCCAAGATGCCTTGCATTTTCGCAATACATTCTGCGAAAAGCCAATCTATCGCCAACGCAATTATCCAACCACTACTATCAGGGCTATTTTGAATGGGCTTTACCTCTTTCAACTCATAAATAATCATGACAAAAAGGGGGCTAATTGTCAAAAAATAAGAACGACAAACGTTGTGTCTATCTAAAATAGACCCGATAGTAGCGGTATGGAAATCGCAAGGCTAACGAGTTTTGCGTTGGCTTTCCATAGTAGCGGATAGCGGGCCTTTCCGTTACGATGAAAGACAAACCGTTTTCTCCTTATTTAAAAATTGTAGCTAACTAAATGAAGGGATGATATGACGGGGAAAAATATTTTGAGGGATTAGGGATGAAGGGAGTTCTCTATTTTTTTTGATAATGCTTTGACAATATCTGTGTTTTTTAGACGGGGTTTTAATTGTTGTATGGCTTTTTGAGCTTCACGATAAGTCGCTTGGGCAGCTTGGGGTTGTTGTGTTTGCTCTAAAATTTCAGCCTTCCGTACCAGCCATGTTTCTTTTCGTTGTAATGGCTGCATAATTGCATTTATTCGATTTATGGCATCGTCATATAAAGCATTTTTAAGTTCAATTTGAAGAGCGAATTCCTGTAAAGTAATGAGGGGACCAAATTGTTGCATACCTTTATCGAGACATTGAAGAGCTGATTGGGGGCTGGACATTGCGGTTGCATTTGCCCAACTAATATAGTCTTGTACTTTTGCCTTATTGCCTTTTAGTACAATGGCTTTTTCGTAGGTCACGGCTGCCAAATCAAAATTTCCTAATTGTTGATAAGCCTCCCCTTTCGTCATTAAAGCCGTGGGATTTTGAGGATCAATAGACAGATAATAATCAATGTGTAAAAGTGCTGAATCTGCAACTTCTTTTTGTAGGTATGCTTGGGACAAATGAATATAGACAATTTCTAAAGTCTCATCTAAGGCAAGTGCTTTTTGTAAATCTATAACGGCTTCCATATAGGTGCCATGTGAACGATGCAATAATCCTCGTTGAACATACAATACAGCATTTTCAGGTTGCTCTTCAATTTGTGCTGTCAACTCTTCAATTTGCTCATGTAAATTTCCGTGAGCCTGCACCGTATTTGTGAGACAACTTGTACAAAAAAATAATATGAGCAGTAATCTAAGCATATTTTTCATAATGAAATTCAGGAAACCTTATACAATTATCTATATAAAATGATTTATTTTAGGCTAAATATACATAATCATGTACGCAAAGTATCTGAAAGTGTTGCATATATATTTTTTAAGATAGCTTTTTTAATTTATAAAAAAATCTATAGTATATAGATGTTGAGGTTTTTAAGAAAAAACGCTATTTTATTTATCTAATTTTTACGAATTTCCACCTTTAAAACTTTAGGACGACAGATTTCAGTACCGATGCAATTACAAAAGCCGTCGGCTTCATCATCTATCGTATCATTGTTGTTGTCATTACAAGGCGTTCCTGCTATGGGACAATTCCCCATACATTCACAGTTGTTGTTATACATATCATTGGTCGTCGTCGCATCACCGTCATCACACGAACTTCCTGCGACGGCTGTTCCTGTTGTCATTCCTGCACAATTTCCAAGACAGTCAGGTAAATTGCATGTGCCATTATCGACGGTTGCATCAATATTATAATTACAGGCCATCGCATCGGTACAACCTTCTACCGATTCTCCTTCACAAAGACAATTTCCATCTTCTACATCATTGATGGTCGCCGCATCGCCATCATCACATGGCGTATTGAGGGGAGCGCACAGACGATATTGTACACATAACTTTGGCGCATACTCTTCTTCTCCATTATACGACTCCGCAATTCTTCTGCCTACTCCATCTATCATCAAAGCAATGGCGCTATTAACTGTATAGCCTGGTCTATCTACAATTTCTTGTAAAATACTCGATATGTCTGGCGTTTCTTGTGCGGGTCCTTGATCCCATACGCCTGTCCAATTTGGTGGCGACCAATTCACCATAGCAGTCGTTGTAGGACGGCTTCCGATATTATTATTAGCGGTTGTGTAGGCTTGAGCATTGTCCACATCTTCTCCATAAATTGTAAAATTTGCTGGATTGTTATTGACCGTTTCGTCGGCTGTAAATTGAACAGTCGCTCCTTCGATATACGCTCCTTGTGGAATATTCAAATTAGTATAGCGTATTCCCATCGTTTGATAATAGGCATCATAACCCAATTCTAAATCAACATTTAGGGTTGTTACGTTGTTGCTTGATAAGTTTTGTTCGGCATCATCGTTATCGTTAGAAATAATGGAGCAAACGCATAAAGTATCGACTTGTATGGCTATTTGATCTGTTACTTTATTGCCGTCATTGTCAATTGCTTTGGCATACAACTGATATTCTTTGCTTGCTGGGATCGTCCACTCTATCGAATACGGTGGAATCGAATCAACGCCTATCGTTTCACAACCCACACAAAATTCTACTTTTTCAATTGTTCCATCTGGATCAAAAGCATCAGCCGTTAATGTGATAGTTTGAGCCGTTGGAAAATAGGTAGAATCTACGGGCGATGTAATATTTACAGTCGGCGGCTGATTGGTATAATTGTCTTTGACAATCGAAAAATAATCATCTATCACACCATAATCATTGATGAATTTCAAGTCTAATTGATTGTCGCAAATTTCCAAAGACAACGACCCCAAACGATTCAAACTATAATACATCACTGGATGATCCAAATCTCCTCCTGTTACTTTTCCAGACGAACCTGCGGTAATGTACACTGCTCCATCTCCTGCCGTTGCGCCTGCTACCGTTTTATTATACGCTCCACTCCCATTGATTTGCCCACTGCCATTATCCAAAATCATAGAATTGTTCAGCGAATTAGAAAAACCATAATGTCCTTTTACCAAATAAGAACGTTCATACGCATGGCTGTGTCCTGACAAAACTAAATCAACCCCTCCCGCTTCTAAAATTGGCAGTACATTTTGACGCATCGCAATCATATAACCATTGCTATCATTCGTTAAATCAGAATCGTGAGAACCTTTAGAATACGGTGGATGATGAAAAATAACCACAATCCAATCTTGACTCGTCGCATTCAAATCATTTTGCAACCACACCAACATAGGATCGCCTGGATTTTTAGGCGTATTGTGGGAATCCATAGAAATAAAGTGAATATTGCCATAATCAAACGAGTAGTACGCCTCTGTTCCTGATGCCAATCCACCTGCTTGTCCTGCTGTGGGAAAGGTGAAAATATCATAGTAAGGCGTTGCCCCTGCCGTATAATATTCGTGATTTCCTGGACATGACCACAAGACACTTTTTTGCAAAATATCCTCATACATATTCTGAAAAACAGCATTTTGATATTGTGCATCTGTTCCCTCTCGATACGCATTATCTCCCAACATCAGCACCGCATCCGTATGGTCGCCACCCATATAATTGTAATACGCATCTCGCACCGCACGAGCATCATTATGCCCCGTTCCACAATCTCCCAAAATCCATGCTTTAAAGGGCTCTGTTGTTCCAATCGGTGGTGCTGTAATAAAAGAATAGTCTGACCCTGCGCTTGTCAAAAACCCACCACCATCTGCCACCGCATAATAATACGTTTGATTTGGCGTCAATCCATTAAGCTGAATTTCGTGATCGGTACGATTGCCCAACATACCTGACGAAGAAGTCAAATTAGAAGGACTTGTACCAAACCAAACACGACTATCCGTCGCAATATCGGTTCGCCACCGCACAACAATACTGGTCGTCGTACCTGATTGCAAATAAGGTCCCCTTATCACATTTTGAGCAATGACATGCAAGGTTGATATGCACAATATTAGGAGGAGTATAATACGTTTCATAATAAATAATAGTTTGATTTTTTGGCGAAGACAGTTGTTTTTAAATTCTATTTTTTTTGGAGAGAACGGTAAAATGCTTCGTTGTGACGCATGGGCCCGCTGTCCGTTCCAAACCTATCGGTTTCCACTACCATCGGGTCTATTTTTCATGGACAGTACTGCTATTTTCTGTTAAGAAATATTCTTGGCTTAAAAAAGAAATATAGCAGTCCTATTTGAAAATAGAAAAAGTGTTAACCCAAAGAGATTCATTGCTGTGAGCTATTTACGCTTCTTTGCGTTAAAACTCTTTGCGCTATTTGTGTGAAATAAGATTCCTGAATTGAATTAGGATTGATATGATAAGGACAAGGAACGTCATTATCTTGTAGAGAAGTGAAAACAGTCAATTCTTTTGGGAAACGTATAAAATAGATTAACCTATATGTTTTTATACAAGCTAACAAAACAATCCCAAAAGAACCAACTACACGGAAGGGATATAGCGGATTCATATGTTCTAAATAATATTTAAATATATTTGCCTCAATAAATCACATTGCAAAATTATAATATTTGATTTATTATATACGAGACTGATTAGTACTTACGAATACGCTTCTAAATAGTTTCAAATCACCAACATATAATCGCTATTTTTATAAAAAAATATATTTCATAATACATACAAAAAACGAAACTACATATTCATTTAAAGACAAAACAATTACAAATAAAAAATAAATGAAAATGTAAAAACCTATCATACAGCAAATAAAAAAGCTTGTCTGAACAAATCCAGACAAGCTTTCAAAAATATTTTATTTAAGCAATGGTTGAAAAACAAGATAAAAGTAACAGCGTTTGAACCATGTAAAATAGCCTCGATAGTAGCGTTATACCAAAAGCAGCGAGGGGCAGAAAGGCATTGTAGAGACGTTGCATTGCAATGTCTAAGGCCTGCAATGGCTTTTTGGTATAGTAGCGGATAGCGAGACCCTGCGCCACGACGAAGCTCCAAACCTTTCGCTCCAAATTAGACAATATCAATTTTTAAAAGCGACTATCAATAGTTTATAATTTCAAACTATTTTTGCAATCGTGCAAATTACTGTTGAAGGATGTGGAGTCGATTGATTTTCCCCAAAAAGGAATCATTTTATCTAATATTTCTTGTTCCTTAGGCGAAAATCTGTAAACTCATTAACTCAAACATGCTGCATTTACTTCTTTAGCACATCATGTTCCTCTATTTTTCTTGAGATTCTGCTTTTAGTTGTGTATTTATTAGCTCAGTATATTCTTCATAAGTTCCTGTTTTAATATATTTGTCCAATTTTCGCCATGTTGATTCGTATAATTTAATGGCATATTTTGAGTCACTTACTTTCCGCTCAAATTCATAGACATATTCTGGGCCGTCTGTTAAGTCTTCTGGCGAAAAACTGTCATTGAATCCATATCCTGCTTCAAACCTTCCTATCAGATAAGTATTTTCTTTATGATTTTTCAAGGTTCTTTCACTCATGTTTTGACTTTCAAGATAAGCTATGAAACCAAATAAGAATTTACCTATTTCAAAACAATTGGCTTTTGATTCATCATCCCAATACCAATCTGACACATAATTTTCTATTTCCTCTTTCATTTTTTAATTTATTATAAAAGACTTGGTCTTCTGTACCCAACCAAGAAATATTCTTACTACTTTCTCCCCTCAACCATTACCCACGATCAAGCAAGTACTTTTTAAAGTCTTCAAATTCTGTAGAGAGAAGTGTCGCACTTTTCGGTCTATCTCTTAATTTTTCTAAATCGGCAGGAATGTCTATTTTTTGTTGCAACGTATCTTCTACTACATCAATAAATTTCGCTGCATGGGCTGTTGCTTGAAAGATTACTTGATATTCTGGATTTTCCGCTTGGAACGCTTTTGCTCCTAAATAACCAATAGCTGTGTGTGGACAAGCAACGTAGTTGTATTTCTCATACATTTCTTTAATCGCAGCAAGCGTAGCCGCATCATCAAAACTGTAGGCTGCCATATCTTTTCGCAATGCCTCCACAGATCCTTTATACAAATCTTGAATGCGCTGGAAATTACTTGGATTTCCGACATCCATTGCGTTAGAATGTGTTCTTACCGATGGGCGAGGTTCGTATGTTCCCGTTTTAAGGTAGTTGTAAAAGACATCATTGCTATTGTTAGAGGCGATGAACTTTTGAATGGGTAAACCCATCTTTTTGGCGATTAAGCCTGCGGTGATGTTCCCAAAATTTCCGCTTGGTACGCACATTGCCAAAGGACGGTTTTTGTCTTTCGTTTGTTGGTACGCTCTTATGTAATAGAATGCTTGTGGAATCAATCGAGCGATGTTGATAGAGTTGGCAGATGATAAATTGAAGGTTGTTTTTAGTTCTTCATCTAAAAAGGCGGTTTTCACCATTTTTTGACAATCATCAAAAGTACCTTGTACTTCGACGGCTCTAATATTTTCCCCTAAAGTCGTCAATTGTTTTTCTTGTAATAGACTTACTTTTCCACTTGGATATAAGATGGTTACTCGAATATTGGGCGTTTTGTAGAATCCTAAAGCGACGGCTCCTCCTGTATCGCCAGAAGTTGCCACCAATATATCCAACTTTTGATCGCCTTCCTCTACCAAATGACTCATCAAACGGGACATAAATCGTGCGCCAAAATCTTTAAAAGCCAAAGATGGCCCATGAAATAGCTCTAAACACGATAAATTCTCCTCCAATTCTACTAAAGGAGCTTCAAAATTAACGGCATCATACACAATTTTTTTGAGGGCTTCGGCTGGAACGCTCTCTTGTAGCAAATTTTGTGCAAATTGGTAAGACAACTCTTCAAAGCTCAATTCAGACAGTGTTTTCCAGTAATCTTCTGACATGGGTGTTAGGGTTTCTGGCATATATAATCCGTTATCTGCTGGTAAACTTCGCAATACTGCTTCTTTGACATCAGTATCAGGTGCTTGATGCTTGGTACTATAAAATTTCATATCGTTTTTAAATTTGAGCCACAAAACTACAACCATCTATCTAAAGTCAAAAATATACGCAAAGGTTTCTCTTTTGTTTTTTTAGCACATTGATAGACTCCTCCTATTTGTACGAAGTTCTCAAATAAAAAAACCGTACCAGAGTGGAGTGGTACGGTTCGGTGCATCCTATCGGGAACACCTATTTAGGCTGGGAAGCCACTGGGGATATGTTGTTGTTTCTATGGCAAAGATACGATGGCTTTTTGGGCTATTTCAGCGAGTAAATACGGGTTTTTTAAAATGGGGCATTTCTACGATATTCCTGCGTAGTTTTACGTAATATTGATATTCGCTTTTAAAATGGGTCTTGTCTAATTTGGAGCGAAAGGTTTGGAGCTTCGTCGTCACGCAGGCTCTCGCTATCCACTACTATAGCTAACCAAGAACCTAAATCACAGCAGAACCGAACCACAGCACTAAGAACCAAGAACTGCGGCACTTGGTTAGCTATAACGCTACTATCGAGGCTATTTTAAATGGTTGAAACGCTGTTAATTTCCAATGCATATATCAATAGTTCAATATCTGGAATAGAAAAAAAGCCATACTTCAGGAAAGAAGTACGGCTTTGTTTTGTCGATGCATCCTTTGTCGGAAACACCTTAGGCTGGGAATGCACTGGGAATGTTGTTGTTGTTTTTCTACTGCAAAGATAAGGCAGCTTTTTGGACTGTGTAAGCGAGTAAATACGGGTTTTTTCAAATGGGGCAATTCTACGATATTCTTGCGTAGTTTTACGCAATACCTCAAGGTTTGGGGCATAAAAAAAGCCGTACTCCATAAATGAAGTACGACCTTATTTTTTTCGGTGTGTTCTTTGCCGGGAACTTACACCGTCCATTAGAATGGATAACACTAAAGAACCTGATGCAAAGATAAAGCGAGTTTGGATATTTTAAAAGAGGGGAAATACGTGTGTTTTTTAATTAGGCATTTTTACGGTTTTTATACGTAGTTCTACCTACTAACTCATTATTGACCGATATGATTATTCAAGAAGCATTTTTTCTCTACATTCTTCCTTTCAACGCAAAGACGCAAAGATTTTTCGCAAGGTTCGCAATGAATTAGAACGAAAATTCAGCTTGCGACCCTTGCGTGACCTTTGCGAACCTTGCGTTTAAGGTGATATGAACCGCAAACAAAAAACAAATCAGGCAACAATCCTATAAACCCTATAAGCTATTTTATTTCGACTCCACTCAATGAAATAATAACAAAGTACATAGAAGTTCTGACCTTCCAAAATAGACCCGATGGTAGTGGAAACCGATAGGTTTGGAACGGACAGCGGGCCCATGTGTCACGACGAAGCAATTTACCGTTCTCTCCTAAAAAATTTAAATTAAAAAAGCCGCATTTCATAAATGAAATACGGCTTTATTTTTTTCGGTGTGTTCTTTGCCTCGAACTTACACCGTCCA
>ENA-ORXR01004170-ORXR01004170.1-marine-metagenome-genome-assembly--contig:-NODE-4170-length-12266-cov-3.189597_pt1 | contig 12266 bp, 12 predicted proteins | sample MGYA00237866_ERZ511479 | MGnify/ENA metagenome assembly ERZ511479 | reverse complement strand
TTTAAAGGGTCATATAGACCCTTTTCGGTATAATTAGTTGTAGACTTGAATTAGTAAGAGAATGGTTTTGAGCTGAAAATTTCTTGTTTTAGAGTGTTTTCAACTTGAGTGATTTTTGGGAAAGCTTTTATGCCATTTGCTATGATGTAATATTGAAGCCAGCAGTCTTTTTTCATGACCATAAAACCACGTCGTTCTCTGATGAAAATAGATTGTCCATTTTGAGGAGAGTCATTGTATTCAAAATCAACATATTGAAGGTTGATGTGTTGGCTTTCTTTGGGGCTTTTGCCAACGTAAGATTTTTTAGTCAATTCAGGGTGAATTGATTTTAACTGTTGAGCTGTAATTTTGCTGTACTCTGTGTGAAAGTTGTTGAAAAATTTAAGATGATCGGCAGGAGTTTTAACGGTTTCGTACCCAGGAAGTTGTCCTAATTTAAACGAACCTAAAATGATAATTATGTTACTTTTTTTATCGTTTAAATAATGAGAAGCGTTGGGCATAATGGATCGCATCTTTTTTGCTATGTTAGGTGAACTATCAACAACATCTAAGTGTGTTTCAAAAGAATATCCGCAAAGAGGGGTTGCTACAGTTGAACTGTATATTGAGTGTGAAAAGATTAAAGTAAAGAGGAGTAGTGAGTATTTCATAGTGATATTACCTTTCTAGTGTAGTATTTATTTTATTAAATTTATTTTGAGAATATTCGTAGGCAATTAATTCTCCAGTTTTAATTTCTCTTTTGACAATAGCATCACCATCAAGATTTTCAAGGTGCATAATAATAGATCTTAAACTGTTGCCGTGGGCTGTAATTAAAATATTTTTATCTTCTTTGAGTAGAGGGAGAATATTTTGTTCAAAGTAGGGCCAGGTACGTTGTGCTGTTTGTTCAAGACTTTCTCCTCCTGGGGGAGGTGTATTGAAGCTTCTGCGCCAAATGTGGACTTGTTCAGCCCCAAATTCTTCACGGCATTGATCCTTAACTCTGCCTTGTAGATCGCCATAATGTCTTTCGTTTAAGGCGCTGTGCTTGGTTACAGGAAGGTCATTTAGTTTAAGCTCGTTTATAATAATTTCGAGAGTATGTTGAGCTCTTTTTAAACCAGAAGTAAAGGCATGATCAATTTCTTGAGCGTAAGGTTTTACTAATAAGGCAGCTTCTTGAGCTTCAACTCGTCCTTGATCGGTCAATTCAACATCTAGCCAACCAGTGAATCTCTTTTGTAAATTAAATTCAGATTGTCCATGTCGTGTCAGCAGTAAATAGCTCATGAAGTTATTGTAAACTGCAGTTTTATGGCTTTCAAGTGGCGTGCTTAGCTTTTTCAATAGTTTCTGTCGTTGAAAAGCCTTTGATGTATTCAATAAGTTGAATACGGCCTCCATAAGCGTCTGTAATTTTTTTTTCAGGCAAATCGTCAAGTTTCCAATCACCACCTTTGGTGTGGATATTGGGTTTTAAAGCGGAAATAAAGTTTTCAGGGGTTTTTTCATCGAAAATATAAACAGCATTGACTGATTTTAATGCACTTAGAACAAAGGCTCGGGATAGCTGGTCATTGATAGGTCTGTTATCGCCTTTATTTTGCGCTTTTACAGATTGGTCACTGTTAATGGCAACAACAAGAGAATCGCCCAATTCTTTAGATTGCTGCAAATAATGGACATGACCTTTATGTAAAATATCAAAGCAACCATTGGTGCTGACAATTGTTTTGTTAATATTTTGTTTTCTAAATTCTTCGAGTTCTTCAAGAGATTGTAAAAGATGCATAAAAATGAGTTTAAATTTTTATTTCTCAAATTTCAATGGATTTTCTAATCAGAGTTGCAGCAGATACAATGGCTGTAGGCACTTTTAAGATAAAAGGGCCAAGAGAAAGTTTTTCAGTAGTTTTAAAAAATTGAGTTTCCTGATGAGTCCAGCCTCCTTCAGGTCCAATGAAGAAATTTTGTTGGGCCGTTTTTTGTGTTGGATTATTGAGTCCTATTGCTTTGGTTGGCGACAAAGATTCGTCTGCTATCCAAATTTGTTGCTTATCTAGGGTTCTTAATGTATCGAGCTTGGATAAAATATTATTATTTTCTATTTTTACAGTAGGAAGAACATATCGAGTACATTGTTCACAGGATCCAACTATTATTTTGTTAATTTTTTCAATTGGAAATTCTTTTCTTTGAGGCCATTGGCAGTTTTGGGACCTAAAAAGGTGTATTTTTTGGACTCCAATTTCACATGCTTGTTTAATGGAAAGCATAAAGTCAGGTCCATTTGGAGGGGAAAGATAGAGTGATAGTTTTGTTGATTTTTTTTTGTTGGGCTCAATTGATTTTATAAATTTAAATTCTTTATTTGCTTGATCAAAGGAATACTGTGCAATGAAGTCAACGCCATTGAATAAAATGATGTTTTCATGATCATTTAGTCGTAATGCTTTGAGGTGTTGTTGTGTGCTTTTGGGTAATTCAAGAAAATGGATATCTTTGCACTGAGTGTTTAACAAGGAATAATAAATGTTATGTAAATTCTTCATTAGCTTGATAAAATAATCTGATTTTTTCCTTTTTCTTTGGCTCTTAATAGAGCTTGATCGGCGAAATAGACTAGTTTTGTAGGAGTGTTGGCGTGAAGCGGGTAACAGGCGATTCCTCCGCTAATCATAATTTTGTGTTCTTTTGCTGTTGATTTACGTATTCTTTCAGCGACAGTGAATCCTTGTTGTGGGGTAGTTTCAGGGAGAATAATAGCAAATTCTTCTCCGCCATAACGGGCAACAGTGTCCATGTTTCTTTTATTTTCCGAAAGACATTTGACAACATTTTTTAATGTAGCGTCACCCTTAAGATGACCATAGGTATCGTTAAACACTTTAAAGTTATCGATATCCACAATAAGAAGACTAAGTGGTTTTGTAGTTCTTGAACTTCTTGAAATTTCAGCTTCTAATCTTTTCCAGAAATAGCGATGGTTAAAAGCTCCCGTCAAAGCATCAGTAATCGACGTTTTTTTGAGTAAACTATTTTCAGTTAATAACTTAAATATATGTAAACTGTCTTTTATTTTTTCAGCAACTAAAACTTGGTTTTGATAAAAATTAAGTGAATTGTTTTTTGTTTCTGTAGATGAAAAGTTTAATTGAAGGCTACGTGTGAGTGGTGATTTTTCATGAATAAGGTCAGTGAAATTATGCACATTACAATCAGCGGGTAAATTCAGTGATAATACGACAAGTGCTGGTCTTTTGAATTTTATTAAGTTTTCACTTAATTCAAGTAATGAAGGTAATTGAATAACGATTGTATTTAAGTGAAAATTATTTTCAGTAAAGGTTTTAAAGTCCAAATAATGTTTGTTATCCCCAATGAAAAAAACGATTTCTTTTTCGTTTTTAGCATCAAGAAGCATATACGGTTAAGGTTAAAGGACAAAACTTCAATTGAAAAGTCCAAATATTGATTATAAGGTACTTTTTTTACTATATATCAAAGGGACCCATGAACTTGCTTGATGTTTTGGGTGAATTGAAAGAATCTTACTATGTGTTATTAAAGTGTTGTAACTCCATAAGGGGATAAAGGCTGTTTGATCATGAATGATTTTTTGAGCCTTATCCACTAAGCTTTGAACGGCATTAGATTGAGAGCTTTGAATGAGTTTAACTAAAACTGTGTCTAGTTGTTGGTTTGAAAAATAACCTCTATTAAAATTTGGCGGCGTTTGAGAGCTGTGAAATGCTTTGTATAATAAATACGGATTTTTAACGTTTGTCCATTGCAGGTTAAATAAATCAAATTGAGATTGATTTATTCTCTTGTAAAAAGTTGCCCATTCAAAAGGTTTAAGAGTTACGTTGAAACCTGCCTTTTTCCATTGTGAAATCATAGCTTTTAAAATGGAGTTAAACTCTTTGTGGTTGGAGCTTGTTATGCTGAATTTTTTTTCTTCAGGTTTTAAATTTTTAATTAATTCAACTGCTTTTTGAGGTTGATAACTAAAGTTTTCAAAGCTTTTTGATTTTGAATGAAAAACACTTTTAAGTGGTAGAACTTGCTGACTAGATACAGCTATGTTTTTGAGTTTTGTCTTGAGGATTTTAGATTTATCTAGGCTAAGACTTAAGGCCAAGCGAAGTTTGGGGTTTTTAAAAATACCTTTGTGGTTAAAAATAAGATAACTGATTGAAGATCCAGGAAATGATGTTACCGTTAAGTTGTTGTTGGATTTAATTGATTTATATTGATGAACAGAAAATGAGTTGATAACAGCATCAACGTTATTCTGAGTCAGGTGTAAGAGCCTAGTATTATGATCCTTAATTGAGATTAAGTTAATCGATGAATAATCAATTTTTTCTTGCATAAAGTCTGGGTCAAAAGTGCGATAAGGTTCAAATTTATTAAAAGAAATTTTGTTGTTAATTGCTTTTGAAAACTGAAAAGGACCACTTAAATTGAAAATTGAAAATCCATCTTGATTTTTAGGGGTGAAATCTGAATCGAAAATAATAACCCGACTAAGAATATTTGCCAAAAATGGCGTAAATTTTTCTTTGAGATGAATATCAAAGGAGAGAACATCTTTAATAGTAATTTTTTTGATTAAAGAAAGTTGCTTTTTTAAGGAGAAATTGTTTTTTTGGTGAGCTAATAAACATTTTTTAATTCCCATGGCAGTTATCGGTTTTCCGTTATGAAAAACAGAGTTTTCTGAAAGTTGAAATTGAATTTGAGTTGCTGAAATTATTTTATAACTTTGAACCAAATCAGGTACAATTTTAGAGTTAAATTTTAACTTAACTAAGCTTTGGCCAATAAGACGTAAGGATCTTGAGCTTTGTTGGTCGATAGCTTTTAAGGGATTGAGTGTTTTTGGTGAGATTCTTAACCCAATATTAAGTGCTTTAGAGTCTTGTCTGTGTAAGTCCTTTTTCTTTGTACAAGAAGCAATCGAAGATATGAAAATAAGCAGAAAAAGAAAATTTACCTTGAAACGCATTATTTATATGTAAGCAATCCTTTTAAGAGCTGTCAATCTTAGTCACTTTTCAGTCGACAAAGATAATTAGCGCTTTTGCTATCAAAGATATCTCGTTATTATATGTTTATGATATTAAGATGTCTTTTGCTGATTAGTTTCTTTTCTTGCTCTTTTTTGTGGACTCAGAAAAAAGATATTTATGAGGATGCCCTTAAAAGACGTTTGTCTTTTATATTTCGTGATGAAGCCTTAAAGAAAACAACTGTGGGTCTTGTGGTAAAGTCTCTTAGCCAAGACCGTATATTGTATTCAAAAAATCCCAATAAATTATTATCTCCAGCTTCTGCTGTGAAAGTGCTTACAGGTGCAGTTGCTTTGAAAGTCTTAGGTGCGAACTATAAGTTTAAGACAAGAATATATACAAACGGAAGGCGTTCAGGCTCAACTTTAAATGGGGATATTTATCTGGTGGGTGGAGCTGATCCTGCGTTAGTTACAGAACAGTTATTTTTGTTAATTAATAAATTCTCAAGAACAGGTATAAAAAAAATAACTGGAAATATATATGTCGATGACAGTATTTTTGATGATGAGTACTTTGATGAGAACAGAATTAAGACTAATTCAGATAGGCCATATAATGCCCCAGTCAGCGGTTTAAGTTTTAATTATAATACAGTAACAGTTTATTTTAGGCCAGGAGCTAAAGCCGGCTCACCAGCTCGTATAATACCTGAACATAGAATTAGTTATTTTAAATATAATAATAAATTAAAAACTCAAAAAACTAAGAAAAGATCTCAATTAATTGCCTCTAGAACACCCTATAAGAGTGGCGATGTTATTGGAGCTCGTGGTTTTTTAAAAGTAGGTCAAGGTGAGGAACGGGCTTATTTTAATATAACAAAACCGTCTTTGTACACGGGTCACATTTTAAAAAAGTATATGAAAGACTATTTTGATGTGGAGTTTTCAAGTAAGGCTCAAATTTTAGTAAAAAAGAGGCCGTCAACAGCTCGTGTTCAGGCAACTATAGAGTCATTGCCTTTATCTGAAATTGTAAGGCGTATGAATAAATTTTCAAATAATTTTGTAGCTGATACTCTTGTGAAATACTTGGGATATAAAAGAAATAAAAAACAAGGCACGATGAAAGAGGGACTTGAAGTTTTAGCACAGGAAGCTTTGGCTATGGGGGTTAATACATCGGGGTTTAAAGTGGTTTCGGGCTCTGGTTTGACTCGATTTAACCGAATGAGCGCTCAACAATTTATGAATTTATTGGATTATGTGTACAAAGATATGACATTAATGCCGGAAGTATTATCTTCACTAGCTATAGCAGGTGTAGATGGAACGATGAGGTCAAGAATGAAATCAACGCAGGCAAAGGGAAATCTTAGGGCTAAAACAGGCTCAATTAATGGAGTCTCAACTTTGGTGGGGTATGTTCAAGGAAAAAGGGGCGAGCTTCTAGCTTTTTCAGTTATGATGAATGATCATGGGAAAACATCTTCTTTAATGAGGAAATGGCAGAATTTTTTCGGGCAAGCTTTAGCGGAATTTCAAAGAAAGGCTCAGTAATGGATTCGTTAAATCATTTTGAATTTTTTCCTTTAGGGGGGTTAAATCGAGTGGGAATGAATTCAATGATTCTTTCCTTTGATGACAAAAGAGTCGCTGTTGATTTGGGTTTAATGTTTGCTGATTCTAATGATTTTGGAATTCAGTCGCTTTTTCCTGATCACTTTTATTATTTTAAAAAATATCAAGTATCAGATGTTTTCATTACTCATGGTCATGAAGATCATATAGGGGCAGTAGGAGCTCTTCTGACTCAATATGCTAAACATCGTATCAAGCCTCCTCGAATCTATGTGCCCCCATTTGCTTTAAGACTTATTGAGAAACAAATTGCAGAAAATAAGATGTTTGCACCCGCTAAAGAACACTTAGATTCTTTGCAGGATATTTCAAAAATAGATTTTAAATTTGATGAAGATGGACTTGAAGTGAATTATATACCTGTTAGACACAGTATCCCTGATACCTATTCATTGGGATTTTCGTATAAAGATTTTCACGTCATTCATACTAGTGATTTTAAATTAGATGATAATGAGTATTTTGATGGGAAAATATCCAGAAATCCTTATCAAGAATTTCTTGAAAAAATTCCAAGATTAGATTGTTTATTGATTGATTCGACTAACGTTTTATCAAAAAAAGAAACAATTAAAGAAAAACAAGTTAAACAAGGTATAGATATTTTATTTAAAGAGAATAAAGATAAAAAAATATTTTTAACTCAATTTGCTTCTAATGTGCAACGTTTGGCTTTTATTTTAAAATGTGCTGAAAAAAATGATCGTTATGTTTCTTTGATTGGCCGCAGTTTAAGGAGCTATTTGCAGGAAGCTCGAAATTTAAAATATTTTGGATTAATATATGAAGAGGTTAATTTTTCAAGAGTCAGAGAAATTGAAGAATTAAAGAATTTTCCAAAAGAACAGCAACTAGTGCTTGTTTCAGGGAGTCAGGGAGAAATTCGTTCTTCTTTGTCTAAAATGGCCTTTTCAAGTCATCACAAAGAAACAATCCATGCCGGTGATTTGGTTGTTTTTTCTTCTAAGCTAATCCCAGGAAACGAGAAATCTGTTTTTCGTTTAAGAAATGACCTCCTGAGGTTAGGGGCGCATGTTGTTTATGGTGAACGATACTTGGATTCACAAAATAATATTCAATATATTCATGCCAGTGGTCATGCTAGCTCAGTTGAAATAAGCCAGGTCATTGATGATTGTCAGCCAAACTGCGTGGTTCCTGTTCATGGTGAATTAGTTCAAATGTTGGCCCTTAAAAAAATGGCCGAAATAAAAAATATTCCATCTCTAGTTGTGGAGAATGGTCAGTCAGTTCATTACAAAGTAAGTAATTCATTATTTGAAATCAAAACAAAAGAAGAACTTCCTTTGAAAACTTTGCTACGATTTGAAGATTTTTATATGAATAGCCGAGATAGCTTTATTTTTCAGAGAAAAAAAATGGCTAGGCAGGGTCTGGTTGTCGCTAGTTTTAGCGTAACGCAATCTTTGCAAAGCTGGCCAATACAGTTTGAAGGAATTTTCCTTGAAGATGAAGAGGCTATTGAAGAAAAGTGTGTTGCTTTAATTTATGAAGAAATTAAGAAAAGAAAAATAAATAATCAAGTGACAATCGATTTAGTTAAACAAGCAATATCTTTTGTGTTGAAAAGAAAATATAATAAAAAACCGCATATTGTCGTTCAAGAATTAGCTGGAATTTAATTTTATGAAATGTGTAGTTCAAAGAATACATCAAGAATCCTCATTAATTAATAATAACAAGCTTGCAGGCAAAACTAACGTGCCTGGATTGATGGTCTTGTTGTCTTGGGGAAAACATGAGCAAGAAGAATTTGAGAATTTAGCGGAACTTCACCAGCATGAGAAGTGGCTGCTTGATAAAATTATTGGATTAAGAATTTTTCCTGATCAAGAAGGTAAAATGAATTTGTCATTAGAACAATATGCAGAAGAATCTGTTGTTTATTGGGTTCCACAGTTTACGCTTTATGCTTCATTGAAAAGCGGGTTTCGACCTTCATTTACTAAGGCACTTGATCCTAAAATTGCTCAAAGGAGATTTGAAATCTGTCAAAGTTATTTGAAATCAATTGCTACAAATAAAAGCCAACAATTTTATTTTGGAAAATTTGGTGCCGATATGGAGTTACAGTTTAGTAATTGGGGCCCAGTGACGTTAATCTTAGAAAAATGAGTATAGATAGAAAGAAAATATTTTTTCTATAATTTTCCAAGATAAATAACTGAAAAATGCTGAGAGCAATATCCACTTAAAGCAATGCCATAAGTTTTTTGTTTATTTATAGCTATTTCATTGAGTTTAGATGGAGCCATTATACTGGATTGTACTGGGTAAAAATAACGTGAAACAATTATATTTTTGTTTATTGTTTCGTTCTTGTAGAATAAATGCGAACCAGAATTGTAATAAGCTTCATGTTTTTTTAGTTTTTTTTCATAAAAAATTCCGCTAAATAGTTTGTTAAGCTCTTTTAGGGATTTTAAACGATGTGTTGGGTTAGTCTGAGGTTTAGGAAGTAGTTCTACTGATGAAAATTCATCTGTGATTTTGTTGTCGTTAAGGTTAACAAGTATGACTTTTTCAAGAGTTAATTGATTATCATTTTGAGCAATATTGATTTCTATAAGTGCTTTTGTGCCATTATCTACAAAAGAATGTGTTCTAAGCTGATAATTTTGATCACAGCTAAATGAAGAGATAGCGCAAAAAAAGAGATTGAAAACAAATATTTTATAAAGACAATTCATATGAATAACAAATATAATGTTAATTTTTGGATGTTACTACAATTATTTTATAAGGCATCTTTATAATGAGCTATAGGTAAATTATGCATACTAGGTGTGATGTTGAACTGAGGTGCTTTTTCATCAAGAGCTCGAGTGGGATCGTCGGCAAAGTGAAGAAGATATAATAACGGTTTGTTGTTGTCAGTCATGACTTTCATTTTATTTTTTGCATCAACATAAAAACCTCTTGAGAAATAACCACCTTTAGGAAAAAGTTCGAAGGTAAATGAGAAAATATCTTTTTCTCCAAAAGCCCAATCCATAGTGACTCCGCTTGCAATATAAAGATCTGAAGCTTGTTGTGGTTCATATCCATTAAATACAGCCATGGCCTCAGCCATAGTTTTAAAAGTGTCATAGGCTTCTTGATCGTCGTCAGTTTCGGCAATATTTTTATCCGTATAGCCCCAAGGATAAAGAATGAGTTCAGAATAGCTGTGGAAATTTAACAAAATAGTTGTTCTAGGTTTCGAATCAATAAAATCTTTAAGAGCTTGCGTTTCAGGTTCAGAAAAAGCTTCAGGGCCCATATAGGTTTGGCTGCTAGGAGTCTTCGAAGAGCCGCCTGTTCCCCATTTGTAAGCATAGTTTCTGTTTAAATCGACACCATAAGTACCATTTTTATTTTTGCGTCGATTTTTACGCCAGTATTTTCCACTAACATTACCTCCTTGAAAGTCATAGTCATAACCATCTGGATTAATCATAGGAGCGATAAAAACTTCTCTAGTATCAAGATATTCTTTAACATAAGGGTTAGTGGCATATTCAGAAGCTAAATATTGAATATAATGGAGGGGTACTACTACAGACATTCTTTCTCGAGCATGATGGCAACCAGTAATAACAACGGTTGGGACATTTTGCTTATTAGCTTGGGTTTTATTAAGGGCGGATACACGTGCCACCATTAAAGGTCTATCTTCAATAGATCTACCCATTTCTTCAAGTTGAATAAGCTCTGGGTATTTTTTGACTAGGAAATCAAGTTGTTTCATATATTCATCGTAGCTAAAATAGGCATCGCTAAGACCTTGAGCTGCTGGTTGAAGCGAATCAATTTTTATAGTTTCTAACAAATAATTTTTTTGAAGTTTTTGTATGTCTTTTTGGTTGCCTAATATAAAAAATTTATCAGAATAGACTTCTTCAATGGCGTATCCTTTTTCTTGAATAACTTTTTTATCAATCGATTTGTTTGAATGAATCGCTATCCAATGTGTTGGAGTCGCTAATAAAAGGCTAGATATTGCAGATAAAGAAAAAAGAAGTATTTTTGACATTTTCATATAGGTAAGAGCATAAATCTAGGATAGAAAAAAGCAAGTTATGAAAGAGCAGTTAAGTATAATAAATTATCCTTTAGAAAAAAGATCTTTATATCGAGTATCTGGAGCCGATGCTGTCGTTTTCTTGCACGGTTTGTTAAGTGCTGACGTCAAAAGATTGGCAGCTCAATCAAGCAACCATTCTTGTGAGGCTTTACTCTTAAGTCTTAAGGCGAAAGTTGTTGCTTGGATGCAAGTTATTTATAAAGCTGAGGATTCGTCTTTATATCTTTCATTACCATTATCTGTGGCTTCTCAGGCAATAGAAGAGTTAAATAAATATGTTATTTCTGAAGATGTTCATTTTGATAAAATAAAAGAGCAATTTGTTCATTTGGCACTGATAAATGAGCCTTTAGCAAATTTAGCTCCTAAAACTGAATTAGCTAAAGATGTTATTTCGCAAGCTGCAGGACAGATTGGTGAAGAGTTTGTTTTAAAAAGACACTCTTTAGATGATAAACTCATCGAATATCATGTTGATCAAGGTGTTGAGAATGATGAAGAAATTGATTTTTCGGTTAAATACAAAAAGGGGTTTTTAACCTGGGATGAAGACGATATTGCAGATTGTTTTTCTTTGGAGTATCCCTTTGCTCAGGCTATTAGCTTTTATAAAGGATGTTTTAGGGGTCAAGAAATCGTTGCTAGGGGAACTTTTCGAGGCAAAAAAGTCAAATCATTGTATTTAGTTAAATGGAAAGATTCAATTGTTAAGAAATCAAAGATTGTTAATGATGAAGAGCGCACTTTGGGGCAAATAATTTCATTTAATGATAAATATTCGTATTGTTTGCTTCGCAACGAATCAGTTGACGGTTTATTAGCATTAGAGCTCAATTTGGAGTCAACTAAAAACAGTATGGAAAACATAAGCCTTTTATAAAATTTAAGTAAATTATCTTTAGATGACGATAAGAGTTATGTGTGGGATATTCAGAAATTTGAAAGTTATTTAAGGTTTGAAAGAAAATTATCCCAAAACACAGTTGAAGCTTATATTGGCGACATTAAATTTTGGGTAAAGTTAAATAATCAAGCAAGCTTGGACGAAGTAATGATAGTTAAATTATTTTCTGAGCCAAAATTTTTAAGCTTGTCTCAAAATAGTCAAATGAGAAAGAAAGTTGTTTTGCGAGTTTATATTAAATTTTACTCACGAATAGATTCTCAATTTTTGTCATTGCTTAAGATAATAAGTTGTCCAGGCTCTAAGCAATTTTTCCCGTATGCAATAAGTGACGAACAACTAGATGAGCTTTTGAAGTTAAAGGATTTTACTGGAGAAAAAAAACATAGTTCTATGATTGCCTTGATACGGCTTATGGTTTTTTGCGGCCTTCGGGTAAGTGAGGCTTTAGCTTTAAAAGAAGCGCAAATTCAAATGAATGATCGTTATCTCTATTTAAAGGGTAAAGGAGGGAAAAATCGAGTACTTCCTTTTTCAGTTGAATGTCAGCAATATTTAAAACAATACTTAAAGTCTAAAATAAACAGTGTATACTTGTTTCCTTCTGCTAGAAATCCCTCTAA
>ENA-ORXR01004168-ORXR01004168.1-marine-metagenome-genome-assembly--contig:-NODE-4168-length-12268-cov-25.563284_pt1 | contig 12268 bp, 7 predicted proteins | sample MGYA00237866_ERZ511479 | MGnify/ENA metagenome assembly ERZ511479 | reverse complement strand
AAACGACGACAGGTTGTGATTCGATAGTGACCATTGATTTGATGTTTAACGATTTTGCAGAAACTTTAATAGACGATATATTCTGCATCGGCAGTGGTGCAAGTGTTACCGTTGATGGCGTAGTTTATGATGAAACGAACCCTTCTGGTATGGCGACTTTACAAACGACGACAGGTTGCGATTCAATCGTCACCATTGATTTGATGTTTAATGACTTTGCCGAAACCTTAATAGATGATGTATTCTGCATCGGCAGTGGTGCGAGTGTTACCGTTGATGGTGTTGTTTACGATGAAACCAACCCCTCGGGCATGGCAACCTTGCAAACGACCACAGGTTGCGATTCAATCGTCACCATAGACTTAACGTATAACGATTTTGCCGAAACTTTAATAGACGATGTATTCTGCATCGGCAGTGGTGCGAGTGTTACGGTTGATGGTGTAATTTACGATGAAACGAATCCATCGGGCATGGCAACGCTTCAAACGACGACAGGTTGTGATTCGATAGTGACCATTGATTTGATGTTTAACGATTTTGCAGAAACTTTAATAGACGATGTATTCTGCATTGGCAGTGGTGCAAGTGTTACGGTGGACGGCGTGGTGTATGACGAAACGAACCCATCCGGCATGACGACGCTTCAAACGACAACAGGTTGTGATTCGATAGTGACGATAGACTTGATGTTTAACGACTTTGCCGAAACTTTAATAGACGATATATTCTGCATTGGCAGTGGTGCAAGTGTTACGGTAGATGGCGTAGTTTACGACGAAACGAACCCTTCCGGCATGACGACTTTACAAACGACCACAGGCTGTGATTCAATCGTCACTATAGACTTGACGTATAACGATTTCGCGGAAACCTTAATAGATGACATATTCTGCATCGGCAGTGGTGCGAGTGTTACAGTTGATGGCGTAGTCTATGACGAAACGAATCCATCGGGCATGGCAACGCTTCAAACGACGACAGGTTGTGATTCGATAGTTACCATTGACCTAAGTTACATTGATAATTTAACAGGCGAAGAACTCTACACGGGTTGCGAAGGTGACGGATATAGCGTTACTGTAAACGGTGTTGTTTATGATGAGTCCAATCCTGCGGGTATGCAGACGATACCAACAGCAAGTTGCGATAGTATTGTCACGATTAACCTGACATTTGACGAGACATTAAACGGTGAGGAAACTTACACAGGATGTATCGGCGATGGGTATAGCGTGATGGTCAATGGCGTAGTTTACGATGAAACCAACCCGACAGGTATGGAGTTGATACCAACAGCTACTTGTGATAGTATTGTCAATATTAACCTGTCATTTGAAATGAATGTAACAGGTACAGAAACCTATACAGGATGTATCGGCGATGGATATAGCGTGACGGTTGGCGGCGTGGTTTACGACGAAACGAACCCCTCCGGTATGGAAATTTTACAATCTACGAATGATTGCGACAGTATCGTGACCATTGATTTAGATTTTCTAACAGCACTTACGGGTGAGGTGACGTACGAAGGCTGCGAAGGCGACGGATTTGAGACAAATGTAAATGGTGTATTCTACAACGAAACCAACCCAATGGGTACAGAAACTCTTGTATCTCCAACAACGGGCTGCGATAGTATTGTCACGATTGACTTGGTATTTAGTCCACCCGTAAGCGGACAAGAACTCTATGCAGGTTGTGAAGGCGATGGATATAGCGTAACAGTTGGTGGCGTATTATACGACGAAACTAACCCGACTGGTACACAAACCCTCACTACAATGGCGGGCTGCGATAGTATCGTCGCGATTGATTTGACATTTAACCAAGCCTTCACAGCAGATGAGTTGTACTCAGGATGTTTTGGTGATGGATATAATGTAACGGTTGGCGGAACGGTGTACGATGAAACCAACCCAAGTGGTATGGAAACACTCACCGCAACAACGGGCTGCGATAGTATTGTTACGGTCAATTTGGCTTTCGGTGGCGTGGCGATTAATGGAATTGCAACGACCAACCCAACCTGTAATGGAGACAGCGATGGCTCTATTACGATTGATGCGGCTATGGTCGGGACAAACGTAATGTTTAGTATCGACGGCGGTACAAGTACACAGGCATCGAATGTCTTTGAAAACCTCGTCGGCGGTATTTATGCTATCGTTGTGAGTGATGGAAGTGGTTGTGATAATACACAAAATGTAGAACTGACCGAACCGGACGCCATCGACTTGAACTTGACCGGAGGTGGCGAATCATGTATGGGCGGCGATGGTGAAGCTACGGTAACAGCCACAGGTGGTACAGGCGACTACACTTATCAATGGGATGATGCCAATGGACAAACAGGCGGAACTGCCGGAGGCTTGGATGCCGGACAGTACAATGTTACGGTACAAGATGCCAACGGCTGTATAGCCACAGGCGGTATCACGATTGACCCGGCTTCGGGTATTTTAGTGGAAAATATCGTAACTACGCCAAACTCTTGTGGCAATGCAGACGGTACACTGGCGATTATAGGTGCAGGAGGCGAACCGCCTTACGTTTACAGTATTGACAATGGCGATACCTTCCAAACGGACAGCCTCTTTACCGGATTGGCAGCTAATACATATGATATTATTATTCAGGATAATGACGGTTGCGAAACAAATGCAACAGCGTCAGTCATCCCTGATGGAGAACTTGATTTCCCGCTTGTAGATACACTGTACATCTTGAATGGTAGTACTGAAACAGTCGTACTGCCCGGCGGTGCGAATTACGATTGGTTCCCGATGATTGGTTTGGAATGTAATGATAATTGTAGTGTAGTGGATATTTTGGTAACAGAAGAAACGGTTTATACCGTAACCGCTACGACCTTTGATGGCTGCGAAGCCACACAAGAATTGACTGTGATTCCGATTGAAGGCGTCATTGTACCGGATATTATCTCGCCGAATGGTGATGGAGACAACGAAACCTTCATCTTGCCCGGCGTCGATGATTTCCCGAACAACGAACTCTCGGTCTTCAACCGTTGGGGCGAGCGCGTCTATCATGCACAACCATACACCAATGCCGAACCCTGGGACGGCAAAATAAACGGTAAAATCGTACCACACGGCTCGTATTACTATATTTTAGAATTGAGCGTAACCGAAATCCCAACTCTCAAAGGACGAGTATTTATTATAGATTAGTGGATTGAGGGATTTTTGATTAAAGGATTTTTGATTTTTGATTGGGAAAATAATTTAATTAAAAATTAAATTATTTTGTAATTGATTGTTATTGTATAATTTTAAAAATTTTTAATTTCTAAAATTATATCTAATCAAAAATCAAAAATCACTCAATCAAAAATCAAAAATCACTCAATCAAAAATCACTCAATCAAAAATCACTCAATCAAAAATCATAAAGTTATCATGAAACGACTATTAGTTTTCATCTTTTCATGTGCAATGTCTTTATCGGCATTTTCGCAGCAAACTCCTTTGTTTTCATTAATTGATGACAATATAACACTCATCAATCCGGCGGCATATCGCTCCGAATTTATGTTTAATGATTACAGTTTGTTTGTCAATGCCTCTTATCGTTCGCAGTGGTCGGGCTTCGAGTTCGCGCCTAAGACGACCTTGATACAGGTAAGCAGTTGGTTACCTGATTGGAGCAATTGGGACAATTTCGGCAAAACCCGCGTGGGTTTTGATTTTATCATGGACGATATTGACCCCATAAAAACCTATGGTTTTTATGGGCAATTTGCCCATCAAGTCCCGCTACGAGACGAAAACAGCCACTTTTCGTTCCTCTCAGCAGGAATGAATCTTGGTTTGATTGCCTTCAATCTGAATACCAACAGCCTCACCTCGCCTGACCAATACGTGAGCAACATTGATGCTTCGAGTATGACCTTCGATGCAGGAGTGGGCGTGATGTACGGACGCTATCGCAAGCAAAGCGACTATCGTTACGGGGGCAGACGCGGTTATTTTGTGGGACTATCTGTACCGCAAGTGGCAGGTATCAATTTTAATGTGTCGGACGATGGTAGAAATGTCAATATCGACCGTGTACAGCATTATTATGCTATCGGAGGAGCGCAATTTGGTAGCTTCAACAAGATACTTTTCCGCCCCACAGTGATGCTCAATTATGTGCCGAATACACCGCTACACATGGATGCACGCCTTGAAGCACAGCCGATTGAGCAATTTTGGTTTGGGGTAGGAGGAAGTACGACCAATAAGTCGCTCTCTTTCCGATTGGGAGGAATTATTCCTTTTGATAGTGATTTTGCACGCGCTTCACGCGACACAGCTATTCGTATCGGGGCGAGTTATACGCATTTCTTATCGGATTTGTACAAACTCGGCGGTACATATGAAATTACAATCGCATGGATGATTGATAATTATGATTATTAGAAAGACAATGCGACAATGCGATAATGATGCAATGCGACAATGAAATAAAGATTATCGCATTGCATCATTATCGCATTGTCGCATTAAAAAAATTCGTACCTTCGCGTTTCATTTTCAAATAAGTGCGGGTTTAGGTCGTGATAAATTACTGATTATCAATATTTTGCAGTAAGTTGAACTTAATCTTGCACTTAAATTTAAACTTACATTTTTTATGATAATTAGTAAAAATAAGGTCGTATCACTGACCTATACATTGCGAAACGGTAGTGCTTTGGGCGATGTAGTCGAAGTAGCGGACGAGAAGAATGCGCTGACTTTTTTGTATGGCGCGGGTATGATGTTGCCATCTTTTGAAATGAATATTTCTGAATTGAAAACAGGAAGTGATTTTAGCTTTTTATTGAAGGCGGCGGAGGCTTACGGCGAAGTAAACCCTGAAGCAGTAATCGAAGTAGCTAAAAATTCTTTTGCTGACCAAAACGGAGTTGTGAATGAAGAATTATTGCAACTCGGAAAACCTGTGATGATGCAAGATGACCAAGGGCATCGTATGCAAGCAAGAATTGTAGCAGTTACAGCCGACAAAGTAAAATTAGATTTCAATGCGCCAATGGCAGGAAAAGATCTACATTTTACAGGAAAGGTAATGGATGTACGCGAAGCCACAGCGTCTGAAATTGAACATGGACATGTACACGGACCGGGTGGACATCAGCACTAATAACGCAATTTAGCGTCAAAAATAAGATAACCGTCATTTTGAGTGAAATTCAAGATGACGGTTTTTTTATGAAAAATTATAAGTGAAAGTTAGGTTTTGAACAAAACATAATTTTTTTTATTATTGATAAGAATCATTTAATCAGTTAAATACAAGGAGTTTTTGCATTTACTACTTTACGTTTTATATTTTTTCGCGTTATATTTGCCATTTATTTATTTAATTTAAATGTAAAAAAAGCTATCAGAATTGAAACATAAAAAAGCAGATTTACGTAAGAATGTGCAGAAGTTTATCTATTTTTATAGATAGCTGATCCCAGAACCCATACATCCATAACGATTTACTAAGTATTAGGAATGCAAAGACTGTCCCCTAGCACAGAATCTTCTGCACAAGATAAGCGTAAGGCAATTGACCAATATAATTATCTTGGAAAGCAACTACTCGCCACCGAACCGGAGCAGGCATCGGGTTATTTCTCGAAAGCCTTAGCCACCAGTCTCGATCTTCAGAATTTTGAACTTATCATAGATAGCTATTGCCTTTCAGGGCAAGCACTCCTTGAATTAGGGCATACGAAAGATGCCTTATTGAAGTTTATTACGGCACTTTCGCTGGCAGAAACAAACGGGCTTAATAAGCCCGACTTATTGCATAGCATTTATGAAATATACAAATTTTCAGGAGATTTTGAAAATGCGCTGAAATATCACGAAAAATATCACGAAGCCCTCGAAAATACTACTACGCCTTCCAACGAATTAAGCGAAGACATTAAGCTTTTCCTGCGCCACATTACACATGATATTAAAGAACCTGTCAGAATAATCAGTAGTTATCTTACGCTGCTCAGTCGTGGTCTGTCCAATGAAAAAAATGATAAGTATGATGATTATTTGAATTATATTAAAACAGCAATAGAGCGTATTAGCAGGTTGACGACTGCTTTTAGTTATTATGTAAAAATTGATACAAGTGAAGAACGTCGTGTACCCGTCAAATTGGAAGAAGTCGTATGGATGGTAGAGAACAATCTTAAAGAAGCGTACAATAAAAACATACAAATATTGTGCGGTGAATTGCCTGTAATATATGCTGATTTTGAGCAGGTTAGCTGTGCGATACAACATATTATTGACAATGCTGTGAGGTATAATAACAGCGAAATTCCGCTTATTACGATTAAAAACCAAGACGTAGAGGGATACCACCGAATTTCTATCAAAGATAATGGAATCGGCGTGACTCCCGAAGTTGCAAGCCGCCTATTTAATATAGCAGAAGGACCTAAAAGACAAAGTAAAGACCCAAAATCCTGCGGGATGAGTTTGATTATTTGCAAAAAAATTATTGAAAAACATAAAGGAAAAATCCGAATAAAATCTGTACCCAATGAAGGAACTACGATACATTTCACACTGCCCATGCAATGAAAATCAAGTACTAAAAATCACCAAATTCCGAGTCTTTATTGACAGAATTTTCTGAAAAATTGGAATTTTTGGTTCGTTTTTTGGAACTTACATAAATAACTCAACGATATTCACCACTGCTCCGTTTATCCACTATTTCTTCGAAAATCCAACCGTGGAGCAGCTACATTACCAATTTAAGATATCCACATCGGGTATCTAGGGAACGGCTGTTTTTGGTCGGAAAACCACCTTTCATTACCAATAACTGGGACTTACATCCATTGGTATGATACGAGATATAGACGTATGTCCGGTGTTCGGAGATGCGATAAAGAAGCAGTTTTAGTGTGAGTAGCCGGGTGTCCAATCCAAAGGGATAGGCATCCGGTTCTTTTTTGTCTCAAGGCTTAATACTTGTTAAAAACGCTTGAAAATCGTTTTTGCCAATCACCTCAATCAAGGCTTTACCAAGTTGATAGACTTTTGTTTCACCCGGATTTGGGAAAAAATGCGCTTCGTCGCTATCCGCATTTTCGGCATTAGAAATGGCATCAAATAAGTGCAGGATAAATTTTTCGGGACTATAACCACCTTTTTCGAGTTGGGCAACTTGTGTTTTGAGTGCTTTACAAGTCATCTCATTATCAGGCATTTGAGGCTTTTTATGAAAGTACAGCCAAACTTCAAAACAAGGATTACTGATGACAATGTGCCAATTCGGGGGTGCAGGACAAATTTTTAATTTTATTTTGAAATGCCACTGTACTGACGACTTTAGCCGTCAAGTGGCTCGGTACTTTCCCGCGACGGCTAAAGTCGTCGGTACGAGGCAGATTAAAAATTTGTCCTGCACCCCAATTCGGATAATGGTCACAATATTCAGCTATTTTGCGTAATTGTTCATCCGACCAACGGTCTTTATCCATCACAAACCAAAGGTCGTCTTCGTCCGTAAGTCCTTCTTTTTCAACGTATTTCACGGCTCGGTCAAGTACCCATTTTGGTGCTGATTTGGTTTAGTATTTCTGCGACAATTCCCTTTCGCTTACTTTATCTTCGATAATATCTACCGTAACTTTTCGTGACATGTACTCGAACAAGCCGAAATAGTCAGGTTCACGCTTGCCACCTTCACAAGCAATAGCAAAGAGTTTATAATCTCGTACCAATTCTTTGGGCGTGTCGCGTTGGTATCCTCGTTTTTTACGCATGGATTTCTTGCCAGTTGAGTTTTTTCAAATCAGCCGTAAAAGGCACTGCGCCAAATCTGCCTTTCAAGTAGCCTTTGCGGATGTCTAAGTCGTAACGGGGTTTGAATTCACTAAGTGAGTATAGATTGGTCGCACCGCCCTTGTCTTTTTCCGCAAACCAGATTTCATCTTGTCGGAAAATGTTGAGGTCGAGTAAGTTAGATTCGTGAGTGGTGAAGATGAGTTGCCCTTTTGTGTTGGGTTCGTCCATGATTTTTTTGACTAAGGTTTGGAGGAGTTCAGGGTGGAGGCTTTGGTCGATTTCGTCTATGATACAAGTAAGATTGTCTTCTAAAACTGCTCCCACAACTGGTATAAATTCCATTAATCGTCTCGTCCCGTCAGATTCTTCTGCTAAGTCAAATTCAATCATTTTATCTAAATCACTGGCATGTCTGGACATCATTTTTTTTACCATGTAGGTATCATTTTCCTTTACTGCTAAAAGGCTATTTCCATCATTATCATAAAAGATGGCATGCCCACGTTGCTCTATAAGGTCAATCAATTTCGAGACAAGTTTATCATCCTCCGACCCGAAATAGCCATTAAAGCTAATCTTCTTTACTAATAATTCTGAAATACCAATATCAAAAGTTTTTATTAATTCGTTTGAAGATTGCATGAGTTGCGGATGAAGCCCAATCCCTTTTAAAAGTAACTCTATTTTTTTATCATATGGGTAAATAATCCACAAACATCCTCTCATCCATTCTCGCACATTCTCTATATCCACTATATTCAAGTTCTCTGTTTTTCCAATTAATAATTCATCGCTCAAAAGCAGATTATCTTCCATTAATTCAATAAGTAATTCATCCTTTTTTGTTTTAATGTATGATTTGCCTAATTTAACATTAGACTTACCGCTTTTCAAGGTTTTTCGCTCAAAAACCAACTTATCTTCCTTATCAATTCCCGAAATATACAGCCATTCTTTCTCTACAACATTCCCATTTACACTCACTCCATATGCGTATATTTTTCTTTTATAATAAAATTCAATTTCAAATTCGACAGGCACGTTAGCTTTTGTTTTATCCAATTTAAATTTTTGTGAATTAACGGATTTTTCCAAACCGCCGTTTTCGACCATTTGTTTTAAATAATCAATCGCCTTCACCAAATTGGACTTACCAGCACCATTCGCACCGTAAATGGCAGCACCTTTTAGTACGTTCAGTTTACCAGCCTTATATACGTGATGCTTGTGTGTGCGAAACGAACCCGCCAACATATTAAATTCCTTTTCTTCATTGAAAGAAAGAAAATTAGAAGTGACAAAACGGATGAGCATAAAAAATTTATTTAATAGAAATTAAAAAACGCTTTTTTCTCTTAATTAACTCAAATTTATAACAAAAATTATAAAAAATAAGTTTTTGAGAGAAAAAAGCGTTATAAAAATGCTTTTAAATCAAATTTTGCGCCTCTATGGACTATGGGCTATCGACTATTGCCCATCGACTATGAACTAATTCTCCACCTTCCCCGTCACTGAATTCAGCCCATTATTTTCCGACCAAATAATTTTATCATCTCCGTTTACATCGCCATTCATATTATAATCGGCGGGTGTATAGAGGTCGAAAAAACCATTTCTATCCACCCAAATATCTTTATCTCTGCCATTGGTATCGTAGCCGGGCGTATCAAATGCCTGGTCGCCGTCGCCACCGTATAATGCCCATACACCGGGAAAAACTTCCTTTTGTCCGACACTCGTAGCTGTCCGATAGCTGTCTTGTGTGCGAAAATCATAAGTTAATACATTCCCTGAAAAAGTAACAGGTATATGCGACATCGCAGCCATATGCGAATGATGCTCAATGACGATATAATACGTTTGTTGAGCAGGAACAAGGGCGCAATTATCAGGAAAAACAACCTTTCCATCTTCCAAAATAAATGCAGCTTTTCGGAAAACCGTAGTCGAGGGGTCAAGCTCGGAGCGCAGACTGAAGATTACCCAATCTACCACTTTTTTACCGCCATTTGCTGTAGCAATCGCCTCATAATCAAGGTCATCAGTACCGGACTCTGGACCATCATAATACCAATGTGGTGCCGTAAAAGGATGCACAGAAGGCGTAGGTGTAGCCAACGAATTTTCAGGAGTTTGTCCGGGCAGCAAACCTCGGTCATTCATGCCGGTTTGCATAGTGATTACCGGAAGTGTAGTGTCATCCATTGCGCCTTCAAGATAGACATGTACATCAAGGCGGAGGTCAAGATTTGCTTGAGCATTAGCGGCTACGATGGCATTATTGACAAAATTATACCCATCCAATTTGCCGGCACCCCAACCGTAATTTGGAACTGTGCCGTAGTCATCCAAAACATGCTCATCAACCTTAGCAGCATCGAGCAAATCTGTTTTCACTTGTGCATAAGTCGCATTAGGAAATTGCTGTAAGTAACATGCCACTGTGCCTGTCACGACAGGCGCGGCAATGGACGTGCCTGACCATTTAGTGGCGTGCCAGCCCTCGGGCGCAAGACGTTCAGGAGTGCCTTGCAGCTCAGTGAGCCGTTCCAAGACTTGCGGACCGGCGGTGTAATTGCCCGAAGCGGCAATATCCGGTTTGAGCAAGCCTTCGCGGGTTGGTCCTGTGCTGGAGTCGGGGATTTTTGCACCACCAACGACTTCATTATAGTATGTACCGCCATCGTATCCTGTCCACGAGGTTGATGCAGAATAATTGGCTACCGAAATAACTTTGGGCGAGCAGTTCGCACCTGTGACAATGGTACGCAATGTATCAGCCGCTTTGTATCGTACAATATCGGGAAAAACGGAAGCATCCGGCAATTTGTGTGGAGGTTCTACGCTGGACGTACCCATGAGTGTACCGTTGCTCCATACGTCAAAATAACCACTTCCGGTAGTTGTAAATTCCCAGTAATCGGATCTTACAGAAGGATATACCACAAATGTCATATCATATACGCCTTGATTGAGTTGGGCGTAAATTTCGATATTGCCCATGACTTCATTCGTAGTAGGATGACGAAGTGTTTTGGTAACGGTTTGTGTGGTAAAGGAAAGATTCGGGAAGTCCGTAAGTACATTATAAAACTGCGTGATACCCTTGAATGAAAAATCATTTTTGTCTCTACAAGCTAATGCAAAATTCACTCCGTCAAAATCTGCTTGATCCGCAAATAATTCAAAATACACATAGCCGAGGTTGTTATTTCTTTTGAACCATGAAAAAACCGTATCTGTTGTGACCTGATAGCCAAGATGCTGACGTACCGTCGAGCCATTTCCGGCAGCTTGTACGAGGACACGTCCGGATTTGGCATCCAGTAAGTTTTCAATATGCTGTACGTACAAGGGGCGGGTGTCATGCGAACCGCGATAGCTACCCACACTGGAATTAATCACACAAGGTTTGCCGAGTTGGTCGGCTTTATTGAAGATGTATTCGACTGCATCTACAAATGAGGAAGGATAGCTGTTATTGCGAAGTTGCACATGTATGATGTCTGACTTAGGAGCAGCACCTACATATTTGCCCGGTACTGCGGAGCCATTACCCGTAGCTGCGCCTGTTACGCCTGTTCCATGTCCGCTGCCCGCTTGCCAGGGGTTGTGCTGTATGCTACCGTCGTCGATGTCCGAAGCTTCCCATTCGTAACCGTAGCCGTAAGAAAGGTTTGTTACATTCCCAATTAATTGGTCCCACAGATAGAGGATGCGTGTACTGCCATCCGCATTTTTAAAGTCGGGATGCCGATAATCGACTCCTGAATCTATTGTACCTACTATAACTCCTTCTCCATCAAGCCCTTGTGGCAGGCAGCCCAAACCCTGATGTAATGAATCAAGGTTATTATTTACCCGTAAAAAATCACCGAGCAACTTAGCTTCCATTTGGAGAAATTCGATGCGCTTAATCGCCGGATTACGTTGCAATCGGGCAATGCCGGAGGCAGGAATGTTAACCGCAGCAATACCTTTGCGCCCATATTTGTAGGTGCCGCGTGCGTTTTTTACTTCGTCTTGGATAGCGGCTAAATTGCCTTGTACCATGACTTGTAGCGTTTCGCTCATTTTTCCATTTTTTTCCAGGGTAACTAATTTTCGCGTGAGGTCAATATTGAGACTTGCTTTTTGAGCGAAACTCATATTTAGTAAAGCGAATACAAAAAATGTAAGCGTGAATAGCCTTTTCATAAATTCAAAATTTAGATTATTTACTTGTTACTCAGAAGAGAAAACGTAAAACGATTTTGCAAATCGTTCTGCACAGGTAATTTTACTTGCTAGACTTTGGACATTTGGTAATTGGGAAATTCGGAATTAGGTAAAACCTTGTTATTTATTTTTTTACAAAGTAAAATAAAATACATGTTTTTTATTTGTAATAAATAATTGATAATCAATTTATTACGAATTTAAACCTAATTTCCCAATTCCCTAATTCCCTTTTTGTCCAAAGT
>ENA-ORXR01004167-ORXR01004167.1-marine-metagenome-genome-assembly--contig:-NODE-4167-length-12269-cov-11.175607_pt1 | contig 12269 bp, 10 predicted proteins | sample MGYA00237866_ERZ511479 | MGnify/ENA metagenome assembly ERZ511479 | reverse complement strand
GGGGGGGGGGGGGGGGGGGGGGGGGGCGGGGGGGGGGGGGGGGGGGGGGGGGGGGGGGGGGGGGGGGGGGGGGGGGGTGTGTAGTTGCCACTTGCGTGCGAGTGGTTGTACCAGGCAGAGGGGACGGGGGTTGCTGGGGTTTCACCGACGTGTGATGAGGTGCTGCTTGCGGGGATGTGGGAGGGCATGGCGGGCATGTTCAAACGCCCTCGCGGCGCCCAGTGTATCGGTCGCGTTCCACACGGTCATCACGTGCTCTGTGGGTGCCTGAACAATGACGGCGCACGCAGGATCGACGCGCCAGGCCCAAAGAGGGGGCACAAACAGTACACGTCGCTGAAGGCGGAAAACGAGAGTTACGGCCAACCCTCAACGAACTCGCCTTTCTCAAGGAGGTGCACCCGTGTGCCACAGCTGGCGCCCCATTGTTCCCGCCGCCGACGCTCCAAAAGGGCTGGCGCACCACGACAGCCTCCCCCCGCACGCGCAGTACTCGCGCAGGCACACCCGACCGCCCAATCTCGTCAACAGAGCCGCTCCGCTGAACAGGTGCAGCGGCAGCACGCGAGGGCGGCCACGCAGCGCGCCGCCCACCGCCAGCGCCGAGGGCCGCGGTCGGCGGACCAAGAACAGCGCCGTCACGCATTGCCGAACGCGCGAGAGTCTTTCTCCAGCCGCCGCAGGCAGAGGGGCCGTGGGTGACAATGAGGAGCGAGGGAATTGCATCCCCTACTCCTGTCGCACAAACATTTTGCGGTTCTTGCCAACCTGGGGTACCTCGCGGGCATCGCCGAGGAAACGGAACAAAGGAAGCGCAGAGTACCATGAATAGCCAAGAAAGCAAGAACGGAGCTACCCCGTTAGCTCACCTGCATTTTCGAGGTGGCTCCAGCACAGGCGGAGCAGAACAGCGGAGCAGAACACACGCACGCACAGGTCACGGTGTCGGCAGACAGACCACAGCGCAGCGGGGGCGTACCATGAGGAAGAGCGGGACGAGAATGCCGCCCACGATGACGGCACCGCCCAGGGCATAAGAAGCAAGAGTGGGCAGCATCGCAACCATGGTCTATTGCGGTGAGGTTGCCCCTGCAACCAACGCAAGACGGAGACGCGGCAAAGGACGTGCTGCGGAGCCGACGTCAGCCACAGCAGTCGAGTGGACTGTGTGAACAGCAGAGGGCCAGCCATCAGCGCGGACAAAAAGGAGCTCATTTCAAGGTTGAGCCACCTTGTGCCTAGAATGCACCGCAACACAAGCTAAGTACACAACGGTTCCAGCAACAGCCCCAGTAACAGCCTCTAACAGGCTGTTACTGGGGGTGTTACTCGGGGTGTTACCGGGCTGTTACCGGGGATGTTACTTGGGGTGTTACCGGGCTAGCAATGGTCAGTTTGACAGACGCAAGTTTCAAAGTAGCACATCTCTTGAGATAGGCCAATTACGTTTCCCTGAAAAGACCAGCTCTTGCTCTGATAGCTTTTGCAGTCTGGTCTTGGACCGCACAGTATCCAGCGCGTTCGCAGGGTGCCGCGCGAGCCAGACCCGCCTTAGCTGCTCCTGGGCTTTTCGGCGGCGCCGCCGACTTGCTTCCACACTTTCTTGGCCGAGCAGACGGGTTTACTGCCGATGCATTGTTTGTACCGCTTCTCTTTTGTTCCTGGACCTTCCCCTCCTGGTTGTCCCGCTCCCGTGCGCCCACACGGGCGCTGCCGGTCGCGGCCATGATCCAGTCGCTGTTCATCATCAACTCTTCAGGGTATGGAGGAACCATCGGTGCTCTCCCACCGTACGCCGCTTGGTTTTCGGGGCGGCGTTAGCTGTGCAGCATTGATGGGATTGACGTGCGTTTCTGCCAAAGGTGCTGGTTGGTGGTGTGGCTGGCGTCGTTCGCTGCCAGACGGGCTCCGCCCGGTTGCTGACCACTCGGCACTCCGCTCTGCCGCCCGCCCCCGCATGATTTACCCTCTGACTGCTATCCTTCCCTGCGTCCTTTACCACAGAGAAGTAATCATTGAGAAGCACTGGCGTGGCAATGCCAGCCGTGCTCTCTGTGACGTGTTTTGGGCGGAAGTCGTCCGATATGGTGGCCGCACCGAGGACGTACCGCCGGTGCTTGCCGCATCCACGGGGCCACCAGGAGCTGCCGCCATCGGCCCCAATGGGGATAGGGACTGCAGCGACCGAGACGCATCCATGAGCGACCGCCCCCCTGCTGAGGCGGCGGCCGCGATTGCCGCCGCCGCCGCCGGCGCACTCATCCACCTCCACCGCCACGGTCTGTACCTACTGGCAGCGGTCGGCCTGGACACCCCTCCCCTAGAGACCGTCTCCTTCCTGGAAGCGCTCGCGTCCGTCTTTTCGGCCTATTTTGGGGAGCTGTCGGAGCACGCCATCAAGGACCACTTTGTCACCGTCTACGAACTCCTTGACGAGATGGTCGATAACGGTCGGCCGCACACGACAGAAGTGTGTGTGCTCCAAGAGATGGTCACACCCCCGTCGGTGGTCGGGCGGATGCTCGAAGTCGCCGCCGCCGCCACGGGGGGCGGGGTCGGCGCCGGCCGGGGGGGCGGCGCCGGCACAGTTTCCACCCCCGGTCGCCCCCCAGGAGGAGGGGGAATGGGCATGGGCATGGGCATGGGCATGGGCGGCGGCGGCTTGGGCGTCGGTCTTGGCGGCGTGCCGTCGGCCAGCTCTGTCGTGTCGGCCGCCACCTCTGCTGTCACGTCGGCCGTCTCCTCCGCTGCCGCTTCGGCGGCACACGGTACGGCGGCGTTTGCGCAGCAGCGATTTGCGTCCCCTGGTCACATTCCTGGGGCCCTCGGTGGCGGCGGGGGCGGCTTTGGCGGCGGCACCCACCGGTCGTCTGGCAATGGCCCACCTGGGGCACGAGGCTGGGCCAGCAGCAGCGGAGCCCCGCCGCCCTTGCTTCTCCCCTGGCGCCGCACCGGCGTTGTGCACCCCCAAAATGAGGTATTTGTCGACATTGTCGAGGAAGTTGACGCGGTGCTTCTCGGTCGTCGCGGGACGCCGCTCCACGCGCTGGTTGCCGGCCGCATTGACGTACGGGCGGCGCTCTCTGGGATGCCCCACGTGACCATGACCCTGTCGGGTGGAGAGGGGATGGACGACGTTGCCCCTCACCGCTGCGTGCAGTCGCGGAGCGCGGGGGGAACGGCGCTCGGCCCAGATGGGGGGGGGGTGCTGTCGTTTGTGCCCCCTGATGGAGAATTCACGCTCCTCGAGTATGTAGTGCGAGATATTGAGGAGGGACTGCTGCCGCTGCACTTGGACGCGGACTTGACGTTTGTACCCGTCCCGGACGGGAGTGGCGGTGGCGGCGGCGGCGGCGGCGGCGGTGGGAAGTTGTTGGCCGGCTCTGCGACGGGCACCCTCTCTCTTACGCTCTCGCCGCGCATGCCCCCTCGAGGCCGTGGCGGCTTCATGTCTGGCAGCGCCCCCTTCCGCCAATCCATCGCGTCCGCGGCAACCGGCGCGATCCTTGAAGCCGTCACCGCTACGGTCCACCTCCCACCCGGCGTCAACGGCGTGACACCCACCCCCTCACCGGGTACTACCGCCCAGTGGGACTCGACGACAAGGACACTCAGCTGGACAATTGGATCTGTTGCCGCCGGCGGGGTGGCCCGCCTCGGCGCGACGCTGACGGGCGTGCCAGGCGGCCGCACGCCCGTCGCCGCGGGCACAGCAGTCGTCGTTGACTGGCGGCTTCCATCGACGGCCGTGACGGGCTTGCATGTGGACAGCCTCACGATTACGGGGGAGATCTACAAGCCGTACAAGGGGCTCCGGTGTGTAACGAAGTCGGGGCGCTATGAGCTGCGGTTGTGATGGTTGTAAAATGGAGATGGGGAGCATGGGGGGTACACGAGGCACAAAGCCACACCGGCTGACGGGCGTGCCATGCTCTATTCGGGCGACCCGCGAGAATGAGGGCAGACGATAAAAACGCTGTCAGTGTGCCCGTGCGGCGCCCTATATACTGTCACAAGCACACATCGCAAGCCCAAGTTGGCACGCACAAGGAAGGCCCTATGTCCCAGAGCCAAGCCTACTCACCCTATCGTCAATATGGTTGCAGCGGGGAAAACGGTTGCAGCGGCGAGATGGGCATGGGACTAAACGCCCCAATCGGGCTGACGAGCCCCACGTCAAGACCCGGCAGACCGCCCGGATCGTCCGCGTCCATGGCGTCCAAGTCCAGCTCGTTGGGTGGCGGCTTGGACCCCGGCGGGAGCGCGGATGGCAAGCCCCCGGATGAGCCCGCGGCGCCTGCGGAGCTAGCGGCGGCGCCTCCACCTGATGTCAGCAGCAGTGACCGCTGCAGGGAGAGCCCCGTTGCGCCTGTGCGTACTCGGCTCATCCGCCGCGCGAACGCCGAGTTGGGCCCCGACGGTGGAAGAGGCCGCCCGTCGTTCATCTCATTGACGGGTGGCAACGGGGGCAGGCTCGCCAGCGCCGACGCAGGTTGAGGCGACGCCAGCCGCATACACGCACGCGAGTAGCTGGCAGACGGGTTGCCACCGCTCCCGACACCGTCCGGGACAGCACTCCAGTCGCCGTCGCTGCCACCGCCAACCTGCAAAACGTTCATGTTTTGCAGGCCTGGCATGGACGACGCCCACGATGGGCCGTCCCGCGCAAGTGGCGACTGCGACGGGCGCCAGGAGGTGCCGGCAAATGGGGAAGGAAGCGACGGGAACTTGGGGGTGCTCACCTGCTCGACCGCCGACGCCCAAGCGTTTACAGACAGCGGAGCCGGCGACGGGAGCGAAAAGTCCCGCGCCGTGACCGAGGAGCGGGAGAAGACCAACGACGGCTGGCTCGACATGGGTGGCGCAACCGAAGACGAAGGCTGGAGAGGAGCACGCGCACCACCGCCGTTGCCGCCGCTTCGGTCCTCTGTCAACCGCGTCTGCTGAGTGGGAGGGCGGCTGACCGATGGCTCGACGCGCGCGCCTTGCGGCTGTTCAGACAGGCGCGTTCGCGAAAGCTGCTGATGCACAGTCTCGAGCGTGCGACCGTCAACCGGTAGACCGTCTGACAAACCGCCAACGTCGCCTTCGAGCGCCCGCAGTAGAGGGTCCAATGGGGGCGCCCGTATCTGCACCTGAGCTGACGCACGGGCTAACTGCTGCTGCTGCTGCTGCTGCTGCTGCTGCTGCTGTTGCTGCTGTTGCTGCTGCTGCTGCACTTGCTGCTGCCGTACAATGTCTTGTTGCTGGAGTTGTTTTACGCCTTGCTGCCGCTGCTGGGTTGCTGCTTGTTGCTCCAGCTGCTGATGCCCAAACTCCTGCCCTTGTTCCACCTGGGCCTGAGACGTCCGTCTCGGCGGAGACAGCTGGTGAGAGTGGCCCGGCTGCCGGGTCAACGGCTGAGACACCGCCTCCCCGTGGCGCCCGTCCAAAGACTGCGACAACGCGTGCAGTTGCTGCTGATGAGACGGAGTGGCTACGTGTTGAGCGTAATACTGTTGTTGCTGCAGCTGACGACGTTCTTGAGAGTGGTACTGCGGCGGTGCTTGCATACCGTACATGTCCGGTTGCGATGGTCGCCGCTCCGTCGAAGCTGCTGCCGCGCTCGCCTGATGCGCCTGCCGCTCTTGCTCATACCGGAGTTGCTGTTGCTGTTCTTGTTGGTGCCGCTGCTGCTGCTGTTGCTGCTGTTGCTGCTGCTGTTGTTGCCGCCGTTGCCACTCAACCTGCCGTGGGTCGCGACCTGGCGGCTGCCCCGCCGCCACCCCCGCGCTGAGGTAGCGACCCTCCTCCAAATGGGAGCGCCCTTCCCCGCTGCCACCTATACCAGCCAGCAGTGGCTCCTGCTTTTGCAGCACCCGGGGCCCGCTGTCGGATAGGTACTGCTGGAACATCTGCTGCGCCTGCTGCTGCTGCTGCACCTGTCGTCCGTAGGGTTGCCCCGCCGCCGAGCTTGGAGAGGGCATGGAGGTCGACAGGGGCCCCTTCCAGCCGCCCTGCCCGCCCACCATGTACGAGTCCTTCCGGTCCGAGGGGCCCGACGCGTAGCCACCGCCCCCTGCTCCCCCTGCCCCTGGGACCATCCCTTGTTGGTACATCTCCTCCTCCCGGCGGCGCAGGTAGATGGCTTGCTGCTCTGATGCCGCGGCGGCGGCCGCCACCTCCTGCGCGCGCTGGTGGTGGGCCATCTGCTGCTGCCGTAGCTGCAACTGCTGCACTGCCGCATCGGCGCCAACAAAGCCCCGCTGGGATGCCGCCACCGCTGCCGCTGCAGCTTCCGCAGGCGACACTCCCGCCGCCGCGCTCGCCGCCGCAATCTCCTGCATCTCCGACCGCCGTGCGTGGCCTAGCTCGTGTGAGGAGAGGGAGGACTTCCACATAAACCGCCGTGCGCAGTGGCGGCAAACAAATGGCTTGTCGCCTGTGTGTTTGCGGAGGTGGGCCTTCAGGTTGAAGCGCTTCGAGAAGAGCTTTCCGCAGCCATCAAAAGGGCACGAGTACACCGGTTCGCCGGACCCGTCAGTGGTAAAGTTGCGCATAGCCATGTCGTAGGCAGTGTTGAGGTCCATGGCGGGCGCAGCCTCGCCAGTCCCGGCGGCATCTGGATCGCCAACGGCACTGCTGGCGGCAGAAGAGGCCGCTACAGCTCCCGCTTCCCCAGTTGCGGCCTCATCTCGCCGAGGGGACGCCGAGGCGGCCATACTTCCCCCCCCTCCTCCACTGCGAGCCCCTCCCATCACCACACCGCCTGATGCCGGTGCCATCACCGCCGTTGCTGCCATCTCGCTCGGCCCACCCTCGCCGCCGACGCAAGGTGTGAAGTCGTCGACGTCGACAATCCCCGTCGAGTGCCGCATGCCGCGGCCTCCAACCTAGAGACGAGGGGGGCGCGGCGAACACTTACGTCAACAAGGAAAAACGTGAGGGGGTCGCCCCGCGCTGGAACAACCCCCACGCAATTGGCGAACGCGTGGGTTGCCCCGCACGCTGGGACGCTGCCGCCCCTCTCTCCAAGAGGCGCGCCACGCACCCCGAAGCAACCACAACACGGCCCGGGGAGCCGTGCCAGGTAGAGATGAGGCGGCAGCCGGGAACCACCGTGCCCTACACGGTCACGGAATGTGCCGCAAACGCCAGACCTGGCTGGAAACACTGGGGAAGCGTCGCGGACGATGATGAAGGGCCAGCTTTCGCCGTCACAGGCACAGCACCGGCGGCGGCGTCCCTCGCTCCCCGTGCGCCTCGGCGGACAGTGCCCGCGAGGGAGGTTCGTCTGCCCCAGCCACCGGCCCTCCAAAGCGGCTGACACTAGGCGTGGCCGCACGCGCCGCGAGCACGTCCACCGAGCGTGGCTGCACGCCCCTCCACGGTCCCCACCTGTGCACAGCGGCCGCCGCGAAGAATGGGCCGCCCGTGGCGGTACCAGGCGGCGTCCGGAAGGAGCTGCAGCAATGCGTCGGCGACGAAGCGGGTGTGGGGAACAGACCGTCGAGGAGCAATGATGAAACCGGTGCAGGCACGCCGGCAGCCGGCGGTGCAAGCGGCCGGCGGTGTGGGCAGAGCAGAGACGATGCCCCCCTCCCCCCACCCCCACCAAGAGCGGCCCCGTCGCTGTCAGGACGGAGCCACCTCGTGCGATCCCGCCTCCCGCTGCCACGACCCGCGTGTCTGGGACGGCAGCGACCAAGGCGGCCTGGTCGGGGTGGCCACCCCCAGCCCACTCACTCTCTGAGGCGCGAGTGCCCTGCCACGGGCGCCAGGCCGCAGACAAGCGGGGGGTGGAACACTGCGTCGCGTGCACCGTGCGCGGGCAGCGAGGAGCCCCGTGCCTGTGTCTGTGGGTGCTTCTGTGGGTGCCTGGCTGGGTGGGTCCGGCGGGGGTGAGGGGACGACACGCGTGGATGCGCGTCGACCTTGGAGCCCTGCCGCCTCGGTGTCGGCCCATTCACCTCGGCAATCGCGTTGCTCGGCCCGCCAGCAGCGCACCAGCAAGTCGCGGCACACGCGGCCAGACCGGAAAGTGGGCCATATGTGCCACCTGCTGGACCCAACCAGTGGCCTTTTTCTTTGCCACGCCGGACTCGCGGCCACGACCAATCCGCAGGGTGGGTGCCATGGATGCCACAGTGTGAGAGAATGCACATTTGCAACGGGTGGCGCGTCGCAACTGCGGTCCGACTCTCGCTCGCAGGGCCGGTTCTACAAGTAGTGAGATTCCGAACCGCATCGTTGGCCACCTTTGGGACCCCTCGCCTGACAGACACCGGTTTCCTGATGGCATTCAGCCAACAGGAGATTCCTTGTCCACTTATCAAATGTTGCCTGAGGACAACAGTAGAACAACATGACCGGATCGTCACCCAACTTGAGCGCAGGAATCACCAATAGTCAAGACAGCCATTTTTGCTTGTGTTGCATGGGACGTGCTCCTGCTGGAAACGCCATGCTGAACCCATCTGCGGGAGATTAACGACACAACTGACTGGGAACCCAACGTCAGGACCCCATTTCAGATGGGTTCAGGCACCTGGTTGGCTTGTTCCGTCGCCGCGGCGGCCCGCGAAGCGGCCACGCCATAGTCCTGAGACGAGTCGTGGATTCTGGAAAAGTGTAATTCTGGCGGTAGCTTGTCAACGGGCGTGGGTGGCGCTTGGCCCTCAGCCCGGCCTTGACATTGGGCTCGTGTGCGGCCCTGGGGGCGGTACCCGATATCGGACCGCACACAGGAAGGAAGAGTCAACGGTCAGCGGGGTACGCGGGTACAGCAGGGCTTCCCGCCAAGACGTGTTGGCACCAGCGCACTCGACGTGCCATCCGCCGCCGCGCTTCGTCGGCTCAGGAAGTGCTGTCTGGTACGACTTGGTCAATCCTGCGAGCAATTCGGTGTATTTGCTTCGTTGCGGGTTCGGACGAGAGAGGCGACGCGAGCAGCTCCTGCTTTTGCCCACGAGCTGCGCGTCGCGCTGATCCCAGCAGCCACCCACCGAGACCGCACCGGCCGGGTGGCCGGCAGCCTGCTCCGTGGGGCTGTTCCACCGAGTGCTGTTGTGTGGCGTTGGCAGCGCGCGGGACACTTGCGTTGGCGCTATGTTGGCCTCGGCCGTTGGGCGCCAGCGACACTACGACCATCGAGACCAGGCCGAGAGGCCCGCATACCCCACCAATCTAATTAGTGCAAACACTCGATCGATCCACCCATGCCTCTTGGTTGTGTTGGAGCCTGGTCATGTGCATTGCCATGCGCCCTCCGCCGTATGCGTATACTCCCACCGATGACGCGAGAGGAGGTAGCTGCCGAGCTTGATACAGCCACTCTGGTGGCTTTCTATGACAAGTGTTGCGAGTTCAGCAGATTGCTGAACACCAAGTCATTGGTACGTGCGGATCCTCACGTAAACCATCCATGACAAGACCACCGTTTCGCCGTACGAGGCAATGGCTGAAACAAGAGCACGTACAAGGCCATGGCTGATACAAGGGCAGCCGTCGGCGTCTATCAAAAAGGCCTTCCATCCGCGTGTGCGCCATGCTAGGTCAGCAATTCTCTTGTTCCTGTTCTCCTCTGCAGGAGTTCCACCGCTCCGTGTTCTCCTCGTGTTCACAAAACGCAGTTTTAGGCTGTAAAGCGCAAAACGTAAGCATATTCGACAATTCAGCCATCCATCCGGCATTCTCAGCAGCTCTCGGTTGTCGTGGTCCCCGGTCACCCCCATCGCCTCCTCCCTTGTTTTCAACCTCTTCGATGAGCGGCCCGTCTCCCTGTGGCGTTTACGGCCACGCACTTCCTTCTCAACCGTTTTCTCTCGTGCTCGCTGCGGCCCACCACTGATAAGACTGCGCCATGGCGCTCGCCCCGCCGGCGGCCGCGTTTGCCCCCACCCCCGCGCCGCCACTGCTCCTGCGGTCGCCCGCCGCCCGCTGCACCGGTGCGGCGGCGGTCGGTAGGCGTGGGCGGTCGGCCTTCACGCCTGGCCAGGCGCCTCCCCCCCCCATTGCTGTCCGCCGCCGCCCGGAATGTTCTCGGCGCCCGCGCCCCTCTTGGTGCGGCACGTCGACACCCACCGTGTCGGCGGCATCGTCCACCACCCCGCCAGCCCAGCCCACCCTCCCCCCCGCGGTTGCTGGTGCTGTCATCTCCACCCCCACCACCCCCATCGACGGCCAGACGACGGGCACGTCGGGCTTGCGCAAACCGACGGCGACGCTCGTCGACAATCCCGCCTACCTGCCCAACCTCCTCCAAGCGTACGTCAACGCGCTCGGCGCCGCCACCACCGTTGGCGCACGGCTGGTTGTCGGTGGTGATGGGCGTTACTACAACGCCACTGCTGTGCAGACGGTGTTGAGGGTGGCGGCGGCGGCCGGCTTTGCGGCCGTCACCGTCGGCGCTGGCGGGCTCTTATCGACGCCCGCCCTCGCCGGGCTAGTAGTCAAGTCGAGCGCGGTGGGGGGGGTGGGACTAACCGCCTCCCACAATGCGGCGGGCCTGGACGGGGACTGGGGTATCAAGTTCCAGGGTCGCAACGGGGGACCCGCCCCCGAAGCGCTGACCGACCGCATTGTTGCCGCAACGCGGGCGGTGACGGTCGTGCGGGCGGTAGACTTTGGGGGCCCCGTCGATGTCACTACACCTGGCGTGCGTTCCTTTTTCGGCGGCGCATTTGTCGTCGACGTGGTGGATCCGACGGCGGCGTACGTAGACCGCCTCGCCGAGGTGTACGATTTCGACGTGCTCCGGTCTTTTGTGGCCACCCCGGGGTTTGCTATGCGCTTTGACGCAATGTCGGCCGTGACGGGCCCGTACGCGAAGGCCCTGTTTGTGGACGCCCTCGGCTTGCCGCCGTCGACCATCCTCCGGGGCACCCCGCTGGAGGATTTTGGCGGGGGACACCCCGACCCGTCGCCCTCGCACACGCCGGCACTGATCACGGCGCTCGCCGACCCAGACGCTGGGCTGCTGCTCGGTGCTGCATCTGACGGCGATGGGGACCGCAACCTCATCGTCGGCCCCGGCTTTTTCGTGACGCCCGCCGACTCGTTGGCGGTACTCACCGAGTTTGCGGGGACGGCCATCCCCTGGTTTGCCAACCGCCCCGGCGGCCTGTCCGGCGTCGCCCGCTCCATGCCCACTGCCCCCGCCGTCGACCGTGTCGCGGCCGCCCTCCGCATCCCCGTGTACGAGACGCCGACCGGGTGGAAGTACTTTGGCTCGCTCCTTGACGCCGGTCGCATCGCGCTGTGTGGGGAGGAGAGTTTTGGGACGAGCGGAGACCACGTGGCGGAAAAGGACGGCCTGTGGGCGGTGTGTGGGTGGTTGGCGGTGCTCGCCACCGCGTCCGCGTCGGCGGGCCGCCTCGTTGGCGTGGCGGACGTGGTGCGGGACCACTGGGCGCGCCACGGGCGCACCTTTTCCGCCCGGTGGGATTACATTGGCGTGCCGGGGGCGGCCGGCCGGGCGGTGCTGGCAGGCCTCCGCGACGGCGTCGTCGCCGCCTTTGCCGGGGTGGACCGCCCGCCGCCGCCGCCGCCCGTCGGCGGTGACGGCGACGACGGCATGCGCCTCGACGGGGCCACGACGCTCGTCCACGCCGACGAGTTTGCCTACACCGACCCGGTTGACGGGACGGTTACGGCGGGGCAGGGCATCCGCCTGTTTTTTGCAGACGGCTCCCGGGGGGTGCTGCGGCTGAGTGGCACGGACGCGACGGCGGCGGCGACGCTGCGGGTGTACCTCGACGCGTACCGCCCTTGGGGGGAGGGGGTGGCCGATATGAACCCGGCTGACGTGCTGGGCGGGGTGGGGGGGGAAGTGGCGCGGCTTTCCCGGTTGGAGGAGCTGACGGGGCGCGTAGTGCCGACGGCGGTGGTGTAGGTCCGGGTACAGTCAATATGTTGCGCTTTGTCGACAAGATCGTCGGGAAAGAGTGGCGCATGCTGCGGCGCATACTAGGCGAAATTTTATATACTAAAGGCCAGATTTCCGTACTGGCATCAATTCGGAGGTGGGGCCCAGGAGGGGGGGGCGTCCCGCAGGGTTGCGAGATTCAACCAAATATCTGGACAGGCGATGCATTCAAGGTAAATTCAAGTAAACGTTAACGTTGAATTCTATTGAATATTTACAAAGTGCCCCATTGGTAATTCCTGTGACACGTAGTCGCGTATTCAAGGTTGGACTGGCCCCAGGTGGACGCTTCCCACGTTCTCCCGCCAATCATGCCGTGGATCGCGCCTTTCTACTGCCGCCGCCGAAAGCCTGGCCTCACAGA
>ENA-ORXR01004165-ORXR01004165.1-marine-metagenome-genome-assembly--contig:-NODE-4165-length-12276-cov-3.793426_pt1 | contig 12276 bp, 6 predicted proteins | sample MGYA00237866_ERZ511479 | MGnify/ENA metagenome assembly ERZ511479 | reverse complement strand
TGCATCTCGGTGACGCTCGATAGCGTCCCACATCTCGGGGGCACCTTCGCCCGAGAGGGCAGTGGTCATGACGATCTCGGGGCGCATACCGGTTCGCTGATCTTGACCCGAGACATGACTGAGATCCAGCATGAGGTCCAGGTCTCGACGCACATCGTTGGCTCCGGGGCGGTCGGCCTTGTTGACCACGAATAGGTCGGCGAGTTCGAGCAGGCCCGCCTTGTTGGCTTGCACCGAGTCGCCCATGCCCGGGGTTGCGACCACGACGGTCGTGTCCGCGGTGCCCGCAATGTCGACCTCTACCTGACCTACACCCACGGTTTCGATGACGATCGGGTCATAGCCGGTCGCATCGAGCAGACGCACCACACCGGGCACCGCCAGCGACAACCCGCCCTGATGACCACGGGTCGCCATGGAGCGAATGAACGTGTCGGGCGATGCCACATCTTCCATACGCACCCGGTCACCCAGGATTGCGCCACCGGTCAACGGCGACGACGGATCGACCGCCAACACCGCAGCTCGCTTACCAGCCTCGCCCAGCAGCTTCACGAGTTGACCTGTGAGCGTTGACTTGCCCGAGCCAGGTGAGCCGGTTATGCCGATCACGTGGGCGTTGCCGGCACGGGCATGTGCCAGCTCGGCAACAACTTCGGCCTCGGTCGCGTCGCGTTCGACGAATGTGATCAATCGACCCAACGCTCGGCGTTCACCCCCGAGTGCTCGTTCGAAGATGTCGGCTGGGGGGATTCCGCGCAGGCTCACTTGATGGCGGCGACCGCGTCACGCACGGTCTGGGCGACCTCTTCGGCCGACGCGCCCGGTCCCAAGATCGCCGCGACGCCCTTCTCGGTGAGCGGCAGAACGTCTTCCTCGGGAACGATGCCGCCAACGATGACCGGCACCTCGAGCCCGGCTTCGGCCAGGGCATCGACCATCTTGGGTGCCAGTGTCATATGGCTGGCGTTGTGCATGGACAAGCCCACCGCATCGGCGTCTTCTTGTTCGACTGCGTTGACCACGTTCTTGTAGCTCTGGCGCAGCCCCAGGTAGATGACCTCCATGCCGGCATCACGCAGTATGCGGGCCACGATCTTGATGCCTCGGTCATGGCCATCGAAACCGAGCTTGGCCAGTACTACTCGGATTTGTTGATCAGCCATGTTGCGGGCCCCTTGCGAGTTTTGAGCGCAGCGAGAACACTCTGCCGGTGAGCGAAGCGAACGGCATCATCTACAGGAAGACCTTTTCCACGTAGGTGCCGAACACTTCTTCGAGCGACGCAACGATCTCACCCTCGGTGGCGAAGGTCTTGACCGCTTCGATCATGGTGGGCATGAGGTTGATCTCGGGGTCTGCAGCCTCGGTCCTGAGCTGGCCGAGCACACGATCTACTGCGTCGCTGTCACGGCGCTGCTTCACATCGTTGAGTCGCTTGAGTTGGTATTCCTCGACCTCGGCGCCGATACGAAGCAGGTTGCGCTCGCCATCGTCGCCCTCGGTGAACTCGTTGACGCCCACGATGATGCGCTTGCCTTCGTTGACCTCGCGCTCGAAGCGGTAGGCGGCGTCGGCGATTTCGCCGACGAAGTAGCCATCGTCGATGCCAGCATAGGCACCCTCGAGAATCGAGTCGTTGCCGATGTCGAGCAGGTGAGCAAAGATCGCTTCGGCTCGGCGTTCCATCTCGTCGGTCATCCACTCGACGTACGGGGCGCCGCCCAGCGGGTCGACCACATTGGTCACGCCGGTCTCGTGGGCCACGATCTGCTGCGTACGCAGAGCGATGCGAGCAGCATCTTCGGTCGGAAGCGCCATGGCTTCGTCGTAGGCATCGGTGTGCAGCGATTGCGTGCCACCAAGCGCGCCGGCAAGCGCCTGGATCGCAACCCGCCCGATGTTGATCTCGGCCTGCTGCGCCGTTAGTGATACACCGGCAGTCTGGGTGTGGAACTTCATCATCATGCTCTTGGGGTTCTTCGCGCCGTAGCGCTCTTTCATCCACCGAGCCCAGATGCGACGGGCGGCGCGGTACTTGCCGATCTCTTCGAAGAAATCGCTGTGCGCATTGAAGAAGAAAGAAAGCCGCGGCGCGAAGTCGTCGACGTCGAGCCCGGCAGCAACCGCTGCCTCGACATAGGCGAACCCATTCGCCAGCGTGAACGCCAGTTCCTGGGCGGCGTTGCTGCCCGCCTCGCGAATGTGGTAGCCCGAGATCGAGATGGGATGCCATTTGGGCATCTCGGCCGAGGTGAACTTCATCATGTCGGTGATGATTCGCATCGATGGCCGGGGCGGGAAAATGTATTCCTTCTGCGCCTGGTATTCCTTGAGGATGTCGTTCTGAATCGTGCCGCCGAGCTGAGCGCGTTCGACGCCGTTGTTCTCGCCCACCGCTATATACATGGCCATGATCATCGCCGCCGGGCCGTTGATGGTCATCGACGTCGAAACCGAACTCAGATCGATGTCGGCGAACAGGTCCTCCATATCGGCCAGCGTGTCGACGGCGACGCCGCAGTGACCAACCTCGCCCAGCGCCCATTCGTGGTCGCTGTCGCGACCCATCAGTGTGGGCATGTCAAAGGCCGTGGACAAGCCACCGCCTCCGGCTCGGAGCAGCTCTTTGAAACGAGCGTTGGTGTCTTCGGCGGTGCCGAAGCCAGCGAACATGCGCATGGTCCACAGCCGAGATCGGTAACCCGCCGCGTGGAGACCGCGGGTGTAGGGATACTGCCCCGGGTATGGGCCATCGCCGTAGAGCGGTTCGACCGGAACGCCCGACATCGTCTCGAAGGGAATGTCGCGCAGCTTGGTGGCGTCGTACGCCTGCTGCCATTCGCTGCGGGCTTGGTCGTCTGAAGACGTGCTTTCAGATACCGAATCGCTCATGGGGTTGCTCCAGATAGTAGGAAGTCCAACTATCTGAGATCCTAGTACTTGTGGCTCCGGCTACTGTTGGTCGAGTGAGGAAACCCAATGGGGCTTGAGTTCGACCCGATCGAAGAAGCGCGATCGAACTGGAAGCAGCACCGATGGGGCGACGGTCGGGCCATGGTGGCGGCGACCTCGATAACGAGGGCACACCAGATCCTGCTGGCCCAGATCAACAATGCGCTCGCCCCCTTCGGTGTGACATTCAGTCGTTTCGAGGTGCTGGCGTTACTGTACTTCTCGCGTTCCAACCAGTTGCCGATGGGAAAGATCGGCGCTCGACTCCAGGTGCACCCCACAAGCGTCACCAGTCTCGTGAATCGACTGGCTGGTGACGGTCTGGTTGAACGGGTCGCACATCCCAGCGATCGGCGGACCACTCTGGTCAACCTCACGCCACAAGGGCGACGACTTGCGCCCCGTTGCGCCGCAGCACTCGAGGCGGTCGACTTCGGTCTCACAGGCCTGAGCGAGTCCGACTTCGATGTCATTGCCGACACGGTGTCTTCGATGCGCGCCGCCAGCGGCGACTGGACTCCAGGGGACTGAAAGTCCGACAGATTTGGGAGTCAACTCCCGAATGTGTGAGTTTCATTTGATCTGATCCCATCTCGCCACCTGGGGCATTTGTATCACCACACAAAGTGGGCAATCGTAAGTCCCCGCGAAAGTTTTCTTAAAATCGGATACCACGATGCTGAGATCTCGCTTAGCGTGTGCCCCAACCCGAGCTCGATAAGAGGCAGAGAGCATCGGGACCCAGAATCAAGGAGTAGTGATGCGGGGTTCAACAAGCAACGTTCGGCGCGAGCGCGCCACACGAGTTTTATATGCATGCACCGTCGTTATGGCCATGTTGGTCGCTGGCGTGGCATCGGTGGGTGTGACTGCTGAAACGGCCGACGCTCGCGGGCCCGAGTACAGCGGCGAACAGACCACGGGAGATGGACCGGCATACTTCGGTCCTGCACCGAACCCGTTCCCGTACTGCGACTCACCAACCTATTTCGATCCGTTCCCCGAGAACATCGCGCCGATCGGCCGCATGGATGTTGGTGACACCGCGTCGGTGACGACCAACGGCCTGACGATGGACCTCGTGATCACCGCTGAGGGCAATCCCGGTACCCAATACCCCGGCTTCTTTCCCAACGGTGCCGACGGCGGAAGCAACGACCGGGCCAAGGGCATCGAATTGGCCGAAGGCGACACTGCCGTCGTCTCGCTGAGCGCTCCTCTCTTCTACAGCCAGTGGATCTTCACCGACGTTGATCAGCCCAATGAAGGCTTCACGGTGACCCCCACCTGGACCATCCCCGGTCAAGCGGCTGTGTTTGCCGGTGACACCGAATGGACCTTCGCTGGTACCTCGCCCTTCGGCGTTGAACTCGACGACACCAACGGCGTTTCCGAAGTGTCCGAGTCGATCAATGGTCGCGGTCAGGTCGATTTCCTCGGTGCCGTCACGGGAATCACGATGGAGCGTACCAACCCGAGCAACGGCCAGTCCGGCTTTGCCGTCGGCGGTGGCTGCGAGGCTGCCGGCGCAGCCAAGGTAGTAGTTGCTGGACCCACATGGAATGGTTCGAGCTTCGACGTGACCTACGAGTTGCGCGTGCGGAACAATCTGCCATCCTCTGCCACCATCCAGTCGGTCATCGACGATGCCGTTGCCGAGGTGGGCGCATCCTTGGTCACCGGCTCGCCGCAAGGCATTGCCCTGAGCGGACTGCAGCTCACCGACAATCTGAGCAACGACGGCTTCACCGACATTCAGGTGACCAGTCGGTCGACCGACGGTGGCCTGGTGCTCAACCAGAACTTCGACGGCATCAACGATCTGGATCTCATCAGCAGCGGCGAGATTGCAGCTGAGGAAAACGAAGTCATCACGCTGAGCGTGCAATACACCCCAGACTTTGCCCAGGCCGTGTGGGCGGAATGTGCAGCGGGCTACAACCTGTTGAATCAGACCGAGCTCACCGCCAGTGCGGCCAATGTCGGCGTGAGCGACTTGTCCGACAACGGCATCAGCGCCCGCCCCGGTGACAACAACGGTGAAGGCGGCGTCGACGATCCAACGCCGGTCCGCTTCCCGTGCCCTCCTGGTGGTCTCGAGATCGTCAAGACCGTCGTGCCCGGCCCCAACGGCACCTGCCCTGCATTCGATGCTGGCGTCGTCGGCGACGGCCCTGCGCTGCCGGTGACCGTCGACGATGTCGTCACCTACTGCGTGTCCGTTCGCAACCCTGGCCCTGGCCCGATCACCAACGTGGTCGTCGCCGACGCTCAAGCGCCGGGTGACATCTCATTGAACGATCTGTTCGCAGGTCAAACCGATACCACGTCCTACGACGTCACGGTGGCCCTCACCACCCCGACGCTCAACACAGCAACGGCGACCGCTGACGATGTCGATGGTCCGGTCCCTCCAGCGAGCGACTCCGCAGTGATCGAGCCGGCTGCCAAGCCGCAACCGCTGCTCGAGATTGTCAAGACCGTCGTGGTCGGCCCGAACGGTGCTTGCCCTTCATTCGTCAACGGCGTCGCCGATCTCGGCCCTGCACTAGCAGTCGACGATGGCGACACGGTCACCTACTGCATCTCGGTGCGTAACTCCGGGCAGGGTGACGCCCTCAAGGTCATCATCACCGATGCTCAAGCACCACAGGACTACTCGATCGGCACGTTGGCCCCGGGTGCCGGCAGAACCGTTTCTTACGACCTGACTGTTGGTCTCGACACCGCCACTGTCAATGTGGCCTCGGGCACCTACTCGGGCCCCGACGGTCCACTCGACCCCGTCGACGATGACGCGCAGATCGAAGTCAGCCCGTTGCAGCCAGACCTGGAAATCGTCAAGACCGTTCTTCTTGGCGCCGATGCCACGTGCCCGGCGTTCGACCAGGGTGTCACGGGCATCGGCCCGGCTCTGTCGGTTGATGATGGTGGCACGGTCACCTACTGCATCTCGATCCGCAACTCCGGTTTGGGTGTGGCCAACGGTGTGGTCATCAATGATGCGCAAGCTCCGGCTGCCTTCACGATCGGCACGTTGGCCGCTGGTCAAACCGAGACGGTGCAATACAACGTCACTGTTGACTTGACCACGCCGATAGACAACATCGCCACCGCCACCGGCGTCGGTCCCTATGGTGATCTCGATCCCGTGTCGGATCCGGCACGAATCGGTGTCGACGCACTGCCTGATCCCGTGTTGGAAATCGTCAAGACCGCACTGCGTGGTCCAGATGCGATTTGTCCTGACTTCGACGGCGGCGTCGCTGGGCCCGGTGACCCCGTGAACTTTGTCGAGACCGAGACCGTCACCTACTGCATCACCGTGCGCAACACCGGCGTTGGCACGGCAACCAACGTGCGGGTAACCGATCCGCAGGCACCTGACTCGTTCGACCTGAACATCGGCACACTCGCTTCTGGCGAGTCCGAGACCCGCAGCTATGACCTGGTGGTCGATACGCAGACGCCTGCGACAAACGTGGCGACAGTCAACGGAACCGGCCCGAACGGCACGCTTGATCCACAATCAGATCCGGCAATTATCAGTGTCAGCCTGCAGCCCGACCCGATTCTGGAGATCGTCAAGACGGTCGTGCCCGGTCCCGACGGTGATTGCCCGGCAACCTTCGATGAGGGAATCGCTGGCCAAGGCGACGCTCTCGGCGTGACATTTGGCGATGCCGTCACCTACTGCATCACCGTGCGTAACGTCGGCGGTAACGATGCAACGGGCGTCACTGTTGCCGATCAGCAAGCCCCTGGTGTGCTGCAGCTCGGCGTCGTGGCCGTTGGCCAAGAGGTCAGCGAAAGCTACGACGTGGTGGTCGATGCCACCACTCCATTGGTGAACACCGCCACGGTGAACGGCAACGGACCAAATGGACCCGTTCCGTCCAATAGCGATGATGCCGTGATCAACTCGGCCCCAGAGCCTGACCCGGTCCTGGACATCGTAAAGACGGTCGTGCTCGGTCCCGATGGAAGCTGCCCCAGCTTCGCCGACGGTGTGCCGGGCCCCGGCGACGCCCTCACGGTCGTTGCTGGTCAGACGGTCACGTACTGCATCGCCATCCAGAACACCGGCGTGGGCGACGCCGTCAATGTGCAGATCAGTGACGACCAAGCACCTGAGTCACCAATTCAGATCGGCTCATTACCGGCGGGCGAAGGCCGGTTGGTGCAATACGATTTGCTGGTCAATGACAATAGTGGGCTGCGCAACCTGGCGATCCTGACCGGCGATGGCCCGAACGGGCCTGCTGATCCCGCCGAAGACGATGCCATCATCGATACTCGCAGCGCCAGCATCTCGTTGATCCACTCGGTCTCCAAGGCCAACGAGGACTGCGAGACGGTGGCAAAGAACCTGAACAGTCTCGTTGCGAACATCGAGGAACTTCCCATCACGTGGTGCGCACTGATCACCAACAATGGAAACGTCCCGCTCACCAACGTGGTACTCGAAGCACCGGCCATCGGCAACGGTGACCCCATCGATGTCCTGGCTACCACTGGCAGCAGTGTGTTGCTTCCAGGTCAAAGCGTTGTGATTCCGGTGGCAGGAGAGATTCCCGACACCGGTTTGATCAGCAATGCACTGGTAGAGGCTGATCCCTCCGACGCCGACGGCAATGTGCTTGCCGATGTCACTCCACCGAGCGATGTCGACAACGCCGAGGTTCGCGAAGCGTCGATCGAAATCGAGACCACCGTTGCTGCTGGCGCCGACGCCGACTGCGATGAAGCAGTCGAAGTCCTGTTGATACCAAGTGGCGAAGACATCACGTGGTGCTTCGCAGTGACCAACACCGGCGCTGTTGATCTGCTCGTGGCCCAGGTCGTTGATCCCAATCTCGATATCACCGCATCGGTCCCTGCAAGTCAGCAACGCCTGCCTCCAAACGTGACCATCTTCTTGCAAGCCAATGGCGAGTCCGCAGATGGCATCGAAATCATTGCCGACGTCAAGGGCAGGCCACTGGACTTCGACGGCACGATCCTCGATCAAGCACCAGAGGTCGAAGACCTCGACCCGGCCCAGGTCGTCGTGCCCGTGTCCGATGTGCAGATCGTCAAGTCGAACTCCAACGCCGGTCCAGTGAGTATTGGTGACACGATCACCTACTCGCTGGTGATCACCAACAACGGCCCGAACCGGGCACGCCAGGTCGAAGTATTCGACCAACTGCCCGTAGGCATCAGCTATGAGTCGCTGCCAGGCGATCCCGACTGGGCTTGCTCACTCGATGACGACGAAGCTGGCTTCAGCTGCCTGAAGGCAACAAATCTTGCGGCTGGAGTGTCAGTCACCCTGACCTACACCGCACAGATTAACGAGCAGGCACCCGATGCCACTCAGCTCACGAACACGGCGACGGTCACTACGATCACGCCTGACGGTGACCCGACGAACAACGAAGACACGTCGACCACCGAAACCGATACTCCCGACATAGTCACTCCAACACCTACACCTACACCTCGACCTACACCTCGACCTACGCCTCCACCAGGAATCCAATACCCGGGACCCTTCGACCCGCCTGCGGCCACAGTAGTCACGCCGCCAGACGAAGTGCTGGGGTTGGCGATCACAGGTGCGTCGTCGAACCTACTGGGTCTGCTGGCGACGGCATTGCTGGCAACTGGTGGTCTGTTGGCCGTCGGAGCTCGTCGTAGCCGCAGGGACGACTGACCGTCTGGGTGTGATCCGTGGCGCAGAACTGCGCCGCAACTTTCGACGCACGTCCGGTGGAGAATTCCGCCGGACGTGCGCCGTTTTACGACCCGATGAGGATGGTCGTCTCGTGGTGATTGGTGCCCGGGGCGTTGGCGCAGCGGGTGACTGCTAACGTCGCTCTGTGCGGTCGTTCTACTTCCTTGCCGTCCTGACCTTGCTCGTGAGTTCGTGTCGCATCGACGTTGGAAATCTTGAGGTTGCAAGCTCGGTGCCTGCCGGTCCGCCCGGTGCCCTGGCTGCTGGTGTGTTGCCGGCGCTTGGCCCGATTCCGGCATCGTCGCATTGGCATGCGGCATATGTCGTGCGGATCTGCGACGACGTATTGCCGCCGTTCGATTCCGACAATGATCCGCTCGGTATTCACAGCCATGGCGACGGCCTGATGCACGTGCACCCGTTCTTCGAAGAGTCCGGCTACGAGCAGGCGCGCCTCGGGTTGTTCGCCGACGCAATGGGTTTTGAGCTGAGCGATGGCGAGCTCACCCTGCCCGACGGCGGAACGTGGCGAGACGGTGATCTGTGCGACGGCGTGCCGGGGCGAGTCTTTGTCGACCAATGGCAGTCGCCTGATCCCGAGTCGCCGGTCGATCGGATCTTCAGCGGGCTCGACGACCTGCGTTACCAGGCCGACGGCGAGCTATACCAGATCGCATTTGCACCCGTCGACTCCTTCCCGGTTGTGCCTCCAGCCACCCCGCTACTGTCTCAAGTCAGCAACTTTGCCGTGCCGCCTGATCCCTGGATCGACACCGGTGGCCTGGGCCCAGACCTGGGGCTTGGCGACGCATCGATCTGGCGAGTGGCAACAGTGGGGGAGGAACCCTGTGGGACCTCGGTGCCCGAGAGCGTGTTGTCGGGCGCAACGCGTTGTTTCGAAGCCGATGGCGCCAAGATCGCGGGCCCCGACGCAGTCATTGCTGCTCGCGCGGTTGCCCTCAACCGGCAGCCAGCAGTGGAGTTCGTGATGGCCACCGAGTTGCGGGCATTGATCGACGATCACTTCGCCAGCACGGCCAACCCGTTGGTGCTGGCGATCGAGGTCGATGGCGTTGTGCTCTCGGCACCGCAGATGGCGCGACCGCCGGTGAGTGATCGACTGGTGGTATCCGGCGGTCTCAGCGTCGACGCCGCCGAACGCATAGCCGAGATTTTCAACAGCTGACCAGGGCCATGCATGGCGGCGGCTCGCCCTGCTGGGAATCTCCTGGTCTGTGACGCGACGGCGGCTCGCCCTGCTGGGAATCTCCTGGTCTGTGACGCGACGGCGGCTCGCCCTGCTGGGAATCTCCTAGTCTGTAACGCGACGGCCGTCTTCGACCAGGTTGATCTGCCACAGGACCTCGTCGAGGGCGTCTGAGGATCGGATCGGCAGATACTTCAGGGGCCGTTCGGGTGTGACGCACGATGGCAGTGGCGTGAGCATGTGCCACGGTGCCGGGTGGCAGAACTGCACGACCGACAGCCGCTGACCGGGCTGAGCAGGGTCGGCAACAACCCGGTGCATACCCGATGGAACCCGCCCATTGGTGAGTCGCTCGAGCATGAGTCCGGTATTGATGATCACATTGCCCTCGGGGGGAATGGCGTCGACCCATGTGTCGCCGATCTGGACTTGCAGGCCTCGCGCGGTGGCCCGGGGAAGCGCCGTGATGAGATTGATATCGGCGTGGGCGCCAGCCCAGACATGCTGGCTACCGGGTGCCTGTTCCATGGGCGGATACCGAATGGCGCGAGTCAGGTTGGCGCCCACCGAAACGGTCTCGTCGAACAACGACTCGTCGGCACCCACGCCTACGGCAATGATGCGCAGAAAGCGTCGCTGCAGGTCGGCAATCGAGCGATGAAACTCGATCAGCGTTTTCTCGATACCGGGCACGTCGGCTTCGGGCAGCACCGGCTCGTGGTAGCGGGTGGGAAATTGGGTGCGCAACGGATGCCCCACGGGCAGGCTTTCGCCCCAGTTCAGCATCTCTTTCCAGTCAGGATGGTCACTGGATGCCGCTGTCTCGACCAGCAGGCCGGTATAGCCGGTTTGTCCATGGGTGCCTTCGGCGACCCAGTTCTGCTTGGTGTCGCTGTCGAGCGCAAAGAACTCCGCCAGCATGCCATACGCCTGGTCGATCAGATCGGAGCTGACATCGTGACCCGTGTACACGAAACCGGTCTCGAGACTGCGCATTGTCCCCTCGACCACGGCTGCTCGCTCGGCAGACGTGCCTTGCTCGAAAGCGAGTAGGTCAACATCGAGAATTGCGTCCATTGGCAGCCTCCGGGTCCAAGACACCCACGCTATCTCGTGGGTGCCGCCCTGGTCTGCAACGACGAGCAAGCAGTCTCTGGGGAACAAGTCCTACACTCGAAGCGTTCCGCAACCGTGTAACCGTGTACGGAGAACAGAGTCCTTCCGGGACTTCGGCGAATGAAGGAGCCGGTGTGAGGCGAACGATACGAACTACGGCGTGGACCGTGCTCGCGGCTGTGCTCATGGCGAGCGCGCTACTTGCTGCGGCGATTCCCGTCGCGGAGGCGCAGGACTTCGACCAGATCGTCAGCGAGCTCGAGGTGAACGGCTACTACATCGAGGCGGGCGCCGACGCCACTGCCGCCGAGATGCGATCGCTCGTCAGCCAGGGTGGGAACACGGCGGACAAGTGGTATTTTGTGGTGCTTTCCGGGCCGGCCGAAGTCGGGTATGCCGCCGACCTGCGTGAAGCGGTCGGTCCGACTGGCAACGTGATCGTTCACTCGATCGAGATCGACGACGTGGGAGAATTCGACCAGGTCGACTTCGCTACCGGCTCCACCGAGGCAGCCGAAGAGCGCGCACTGCGGGCGTTCGACACCGATTGGAATCGCCCTGCTGACTACATGGGCGATGTCATTGCCGATTTCTCAGGGAGCTCCAGCGCTAGCGACTCTTCTGGTACCACCACCTCGTCTGGGTCGGGTGACTCGAACGATTCCGATGGTGGGTTCCCGTGGGGCTGGTTGGCGGTCCCGGCTGCACTTGGCGGTGGCTGGTGGTTTCTGAGCCGACGGGGCAAGAAGAAGCAGCAAGACGATGCACTGGAAACGGCGCAGAAGCTTCGAGCCCAACTCCAGACCGAAATCGACGAGCTGGCCAACGATGTGTTGGTGCTGTCCGCCCCGGTTGATGTTTCCGAGAAACCCGAGGCAATCCAGTACTACCGAGAAGCGACTGACACCTACCTTCTGGTCTCCGACGAAATCCCCGACGGCGAGAATCTCAAAGACGCCGACCTGGCCGAACTCTCCGACTTCGGCGCCCGGGTTGCTCATGCCCGCTGGCAGATGGACGCCGCCGAGGCCGTAATGGCTGGCGAGCCGATTCCCGAGAAGCCCAAGGTCGAGAAGCCACCACCGGCCCCGGTGCCTCCAACACCGCAGCAACGCCAACAACGCATGCCGCGACAATCGCCGCGACCGCGCGTGCCGTACAGCCCGTCGCGACGCCGCAGCGGTGGCGGCCTACTCGATGTGCTGATCGCTGGCGCGGGGATGATGGGCTCCAGTCGCGGGCGATCCCGTGGCCGCAGCGCTGGTGGCATGTTTGGTGC
>ENA-ORXR01004164-ORXR01004164.1-marine-metagenome-genome-assembly--contig:-NODE-4164-length-12276-cov-208.780802_pt1 | contig 12276 bp, 4 predicted proteins | sample MGYA00237866_ERZ511479 | MGnify/ENA metagenome assembly ERZ511479 | reverse complement strand
CTCAAGCTAAGAATATCCAGGCAGCCTCCAATGGCACTTAATTTTTTAAGCCGATTTGGATGGAAAGGAGTGCGCTTTTCACCTGAAAAGTAAACCGGAGGCTTGAAGGCAATTAGCCGGTCGGTGACCGAAGGGAACCACCGGAAAACAAATCGGAAAAGAACTCTCGAGCGGCTGGAGGCGCGATCAGAGAACAAACTAAACGCTGCGTTCTTATCTCAGGAAGGTAGAATAATTGCCTGCACCGGCTTGGCGTTTTGGCCAGAAATGAAACGGGATTAAGCGAACTGCGCCTCGTTTGGAGCGGCTGTTCTAAATAGGGTGCTTGGCTCGTTGCAGGGTTTGGCTCGTTGTAGGGTTTGGCTCGTTGTAGGGCTTGGCTCGTTGCAGGGTTTTACCTCACAGGTCCCGGGGGTCCGCTCCGCTACCCCCATGCTATTTTTCGGCCGTCCCTGCGGGGACTCTTTTCACGTCAATGGAACTGAGGGAAATACGATGACCATCGCTTAACTAGGAGCCTGTCCTGAAATCGCGTGCCTTAGATGTTGAGCGCCAACGCTGCGGATTTGGGGAAACCCTGGGCTCCGCCCACCTATGCAATCGAGCACTGAAAGTGCGGGTTTAGTTATTACGACAGGTCAAATCGCGATTTCAGCGCCACGATTTCTACGCAGCTCAAACCCAGGGCGTTGCCCTGGGCTATGTTGACTGAGCCTTTCAGGCTCGATACTTCGTCCACAAAACATCCAAAATAGGATGTTCAGGACAGGCACTAACTAGGTGCCACTGATGTCAGGTTTCTATTTAGTCGCCTTCACTTTGCCTACGTCGGCGTCGGTCGAGCCTAAGCCGGCCAACGGTTTAAGCTAAGTCAGCCGCAGTGAGACGACCCGCATCACGTTCATCGATAAAGTGTTCGAGGGCCTGATAAATTCCATCCTGAAGATCGGTCAATGGCATGTTTGGAAACTTCTCGAGAATGTCGCTTTCGTCGAGATCGCAGACGAATGGATAAGGATCTGGGTCAGGCGCAATGCTTACGCCTGCTTCAAGCCCCATCTCAAGCGCCACTTCATTTGCGGCAGCGGCAAAGTCACTGGTAAGGATGCTGCGGCCACGCAAGTTAAAGACACCGTAGCCAGTAAACGGGTCGATCAGACATCCACCGAAGCCTGCGCCGACATCGCTCACGTAATGATAATGCTCGCGACCATTGTATGGGATGGCGTAATTCTGACCAAGCACGAGGGCTTTCATGGCGTAGGTTGGGGCAGAGGAGAGCCCGAGGTCACGCCCCGGACCATAGGTGGTCGACAAGCGATGACAGATCGTAGGCACGCCGGTTTCGAGGTGATAGGCCTGAGCCATTCCCTCGTTCGCAGTCTTCCAAAACCCATATAAATTGGGAGGGAAATAGGGGTCGGCGGGGGTCACGGTCTCGCCGGGATACATCGAGCGGGGACCGTACACCGCGGAGCTACTGGCGACGACCATACGTTGAACATGATCCCCCAGTTCGGCCACAGCCTTAAGCAAATGCATGGTGCCTCCAACATTGATGTCCATGCCCCGAAAGGGATGAGCTTGGCAATCTGGGGTCTGGAAGGCGGCCAAATGAATCACGTGGGTCGGCTTTTCTTCTAAAACGATTTCCCGTATCCGAGCCGCGTCAGAGACATCGCCTTTGACCAAGCGAGTGCGACTAGCAGCCTTTTCGGATAGGCGCTTCGCGTCTGTCTTACGACTCACGCCGACGATTTCGGCTACTCCGCGATCGATCAGGTATTCGACAGTTGAGACCCCGATGCAACCGGTGGGGCCAGTAATTAATGCTTTGGTCATAAGCCTTCCTAGGCAGGAGGAAGAAAAAAGAAAGCGTAAGCGACGAACGCTTAAGCTTAGTTGATCCCAATATTTTGGCGAAGGATTTAAGCGGTTGGCTGGCAGGCCAAAACCGGCTTCATTACCGCTTGGTTTGCCGAGTCGGTGAAGGCTTGAACCGCATCATCGAGAGGATAGATTTTCACCAAATCATCGGCTGGAACTACGCCGGTGCGAAGAAGTTCAATGGCGTGTTCATAACTTGGAAGCGCCGAGCCGTAACTAGTTTGAACTAGGAGCTGTTTGCGGATCCAAGCGGTTGGAGTCAAGGTGACATCCGAGCCATAGATCGCGACGACGGCGATGGTGCCATTGGCGCGAACCGATGCAGCAGCCGTAGCTAAAGCGATGGGAGCACCGGAGGCTTCGACCAAGACATCGGCTTCTTTGCCACCAAAGTGTTCGGCAATCTGTTCGTTCAAGGGTGCTTTATCCGCTCCAACGATGCAGGTGGTAAATCCGATGGTACGTCCCGCCCTTAAGCGAACCGCTTCGTCATTTTCTGTACCGGCAAGAACAACGTTGGCGCCTTGGTTACGAGCAACGACAGCGCAGAGCATGCCGATGATTCCAGGCCCCGTGACAACAACATTGTCGCCGCTTTTGATTGGCGAGCGATTTTCGATGCAGTGTACCGCAACCGAAAGGGGCTCGGTAAGCGCAGCCGCTTTCATATCAATGCCTTCAGGCAGGTGGATTACGTAGTTGTGGTCGACAGCCACGTATTCAGCCATCCCTCCATCAAGATGAAGGCCTTGCACTTTGCGTTCAGGGCAGAGCTGGGTGAGACCCGTCTTGCAGAAATCGCAGTCGTCTTTCAAACAACCTTGGATTGCAATCATGGTACCGAATTGTCCAGCTTCCCAACCGCTCACATCAGAACCAACCTCAACCACCTCGCCGGAGAACTCATGGCCGAAGGTGACTTGTTCGAGAACAGACTCATAGCCTGCGTGGTTGAGAAAACTGTGTAGGTCAGATCCACAAATCCCACAGTAATCTACTTTGATAAGGACTTGGTTTGGGCCGCAGGCGGGACGATCTATGGTTTCAATTGCGGCTGCCCGGGCTTCTTTTTTTTGGCGTCGAAATGCTTTCATATGTAAAAGCTTATTACGGCCAGAGCTCGATGAAGCAATGCCGAAGAGCAAAATAAAAAAATACGCGGATCTGAAAGGAATCCACGTATCGAATGAAGGGTTTTGCTGATGTTCGTTATTTATACATCATGTCTGGGATATTGTTCGGGCTTTCTTGAGTCGGTTTGTTGCTGTTTTTTGCTGTTCCAGCTGTTGCTGGATGAAGGTTGAAAAGGGGCATGCACCAGAGAGAGGGAATGTCGCCGGGGTGACGTGTGAGAGATTCGGTTTGGCGGTGGCTTCTCGGGCAACCGGCCATGCCTCCACGGAAACGAATCGAGGCGTGATAGACTCAACGCGAACGCTGAATGGGCTACTAAGTTGAGTTGATTGAGTGGCTACTGATTCCATGGCAAATCCTTTGTGGGGTTGACTACCCCATAATTAAGCACAAGCCATGCCAAATTCTGCTGAGGAACTCAAATCCCGCTGAAAACGATGAATAATAAGCACGAAGACCTCAACACCTTCTGTTGACAATACATTTTGCACTCAGGGCTGAGAAAGCCATTGCGACATCGAGAGGATAAACCCTTTAAAAACGACGATTTATCCCGAATTTACATGCTGGACCAGGCTGAGGACAGGGCCCAGTCAATGGCAGCCTAAACTATTAGCGCGAGCGAATGGAATCGAGCCGAGTGACCAAGGGTTCATCCCGCTTGGTGACGAGATTGAAGACAGTACCGGTTCGTCCTGCCCTGGCGGTGCGCCCTGCTCGATGAAGGTAGTTGTCCATTTCTTTCGGGAGGTGGTAATTGATCACGCGGTCGACATGTTCGACATCGAGCCCTCGAGCCGCCATATCGGTGCAGATTAGCATACGGAGCCGACCATCTCGGAAGCGTTGCAGATTGGCGCGGCGTTCCTTCTTATCCATGTCTCCACGGTAAATTGAGGCAGAATAACCGTGTTGGAAAAGTTCGTCCGCCAAGGTATCGCATTGGGCTCGGGTATTGGCAAAAATAAGCGTGCCGCCTTCCACTTCTTCTTTCAAAATTTCTTCGAGCACGGGGAATCGCTTTCCATCTGGCACATCGATATTTTTGGTCGAGAGGGTAGAGACCACGCGGTGGCGACCGCTGCTTTCGATAATTTGGGCATCGCTGAAGATGCTTTTTATCAAGGATTGGACCTCGTTGGACATCGTGGCGGAGAAGAGAGCACGTTGGCTGTCTCCGCGGGTCGCTTTTACGATTCGCATCAGTGAAGGGAGGAATCCATGATCCAATAATAGGTCAGCTTCGTCGATAACGAGGAAGCGAACATCGGTGAGACTAAGGATTTTCAGGTCCATGAGCTGCTCCATACGCCCAGGGGTGGCGAGAAGGATTTCGAAGGGCGCGGCCACGTTTTTGCGGGCGATCACCTTGGTTTTACCGCCGAGAACGGAGCGAACTCGGAGGCGTGTTTCATGGGTAAAATCTTTAAATACCTTGGCAACTTGTTCGCCTAAGTCGCTGGAAGGGACGATGACCACCGCGCGAGGGCGACCGGGCTCGCTCACGGAATCACCATCTAGTTCGAGCTGTTTAATCGCGTTTAAGACCGGTAGGGCAAAGGTAAGGGTCTTGCCGCTGCCTGTTTCGGCAATGCCGACGAGGGATTCCCCCTTCAGAAGTTTTGGCAATGCTTTGGCTTGAATTTCAGTTGGCCGTTCGAAACCCAGTTTTTCTAAGGTCGCTTTGATGGTGGGGATCATCCGGTACTCTTTAAATGAAGACATAGGGCAACCCATACAGGGGTTGGGCTAAAAGGCATCCCTAAACGTACACAGAGATTTACCACCTTCCCAAACGAGACGTTCGGTCACGTACCAGACAATATTGACACTTCAAAACTGCGAATTTTCAATTATTGGAAACATAAGTCACTTTCAGGCCAACAAAACCTAGTATTTTGGCGAAATAGCAGGGTATTTCGGCCATAATCGTTAGATGGCACGTTTCATGCTCTATGAGAGATAGAATTATTAGGTATAACAACAATGAAACACACAACAACATATTCGGGGCTTATCGCGCTTCTTACCATTCTGTTTTCCATCCTGTTCTCCATCATGCCGGCCTCTGCCCGGAATTATGGTGACACCCTGCTTCATTCAGATGCGAGTTTGACGCTGCGTACAGCAGGTCAGAACAAGCTAGAAGCGCGCATTCCGTCAGGAACGGTCCGCTTTGAAGCGGGTCGCTTGGCCTTTAAGCTCGAGAATGGAGATCGCTTTGCCTATACTTTCGGCTCTAAAACCCTGCCCGAGACAGTAGCGGATGGTGCTGAAGTTTGGTACCATTCGGTTTACCCACAGGTAGATCTCCGTTGCTATATAAAGGTGGACGGTAAATTTGGCTATGACTGGATTGTCCATCCCGGTGGAGATCCACAACAGATTGCCATGACGGTCGAAGCGGGTTCGGTTTCGCTTTCCGGTGGCTTACTTGAGCTCGGCTTGGCTGCGTCTCAAGTTCAGGCTTCAGCTCCGTATAGCTATCAAGGTGCGAACCAAATGGTCAAGAGTCAGTACGTGGTGAACGGCAAGACGGTTGGATTTGACGTTTTAGCTTATGACGCGAGCAAGACCTTGATCATTGACCCAACCGCAGTAGAGAATCTGACCTGTATTGGCGGAGACATCAACTCACTGGTCGACGTTGATGTAAAAGCTTCTGGCGTTTATTTTGCAGGTTTTACCGACAACAACAGCTTTTCCCTGCCCGTTTCTCCAGGAGCCCTGTTTCCTTCAGGCTTCCCGCTCTCGAGTTACTACATTGGTGCGGTTGACCCCGACTTGGGCACGAGCATCTTGGGAACCTACTTCCCGATTCCAGTAACCGATGTCGAAGCGACTTCCGACGGCTCTGTCTTTTTTGCCGCAACTTCCGGCTTGTCTGGTCAAACCGCACCTACGACAACAAATCACGGATTCTATGCTGGAAGCACACAAACACCCTATATCGGAAAATTGAAGGCGGACGGTACAGCCCTAGATTTCGGAACCTACCTCGGTGGCAACAGCTTTGTTTCAATCACTGACGTCGAAGTTCATGACGATCATTTTTATGTGCTAGGCACTGAATTGGGGAATGCCTCTAATGTATTTCCGATCACAGCAGGGGCCTTCCAAGAAACAAATCTTAATGCCAATGCGCGCCAGAGCTTTTTGATGGTCTTCAATTGTGATGGTGATGTGATATACGGCACCTACCTTAGTAGTGCAAACGGGGATGTGTCGGCTTCTACTCTAACGATCGCCGCAGACGGATCTATTTTTATCGCCGGTTCAGGGAGGATTAACAACCAAGATGTCACCCATCCGACCTTTTCATCGGGCAACGGATTTATCATGGAGTTGAACCCACTGGCTTCGCTTGGAGCTGGCGCGGCTGACTTAGTGTATCTGACAAAAGCTCCAGCCAGAAGCGGAGATATCGAAGTTTTTGGAGACCAGATCTACATCATGACCATTCCTAGATCAAGTGTCAGTATTATTAACAATTCGGGACAGCCAATCGTGGGCACTCCACTTGAAGCAAGTGGTAAAGGCAACTACATGGCCTGTATTGATCGGAATTCCTACGAGATCAACGCATCAACCTATATCCCTGGTTTTGGAGGCAGGTTTTCTTACACAACCGGCAGCGGCGGGCTTGTCCAGGCAGTCGGCACCACTAGCGTTATCGATTTTGAAATCGATAACTGCGGGCGCATTATTCTTTTCGCGGGTGCATCGGATGACGACGCGATTATCACTCCTGATGGTGCCTTTACCAGCACGCAAAATGGTGACCTCTATGTCGCGCTTTTGGATAGTAGCCTTTCCACCGTCATTGCATCCTCTTACTTGGGGTCTTCCTATTTCGAGATCCCAGTCGGCATGGAACTTGCTGCCGACGGGAGCTCTTTCTATGTTGCTGGAACTGCCTTATCTGCACCAGATCGGATTGTTGTTGGCCCTGCAGGCCAAACGTCGCTGAACAATCCAATAAATGTCAACCTCCCTTCCACGCCTGGTAGTCTGAATGACTGCCTGAGTTTTACCGGTCACGATGCCAACACCCCCTTCTTGGGCGAGTTTACCTTGCCACCTCCAGTGGAAAAACCATTTGTCTGCCAAGGCACCCCAACCGTATTGAATGTTGTCTCTGAGTGCCTCGCAGCAAACGCAGCTTCAGTCTCATGGATCCCGTACAATACAACCGGCACCTTGACTGCGCCAGACAGCATCAGCAACGACGACAGCTTGACTCCAACCGTAAGCCTTTCGGCTGACACAACCTTTCTCCTCATCATCGAAGACGAAGGCGGCAACACCCTCTTTTCAGAACAGATCACCGTATGCGTTGTACCCAATGCAAGCGGTATCGCAGGACCAGACAAATACATTTGCATCTCAAACTGCACCATCATTGGAAGCGCAAGCTACGCGGACCTCAGCTACACCTGGAGCCCAACCACAGGTCTATCAGACCCCACCTCAGCCACTCCCTTGGCATGCCCTGAAGTCTCTACCACCTACACCTTGAGCTACATCGACTGCGATGGGATTCAGCAAGTTGATTCCGTCTATATCGGGGTCGATGTTGATCCAAATGAGATCCCAGACTTCACTGGCGAAGACCAATACGTTTGCGTAGGCGACGATGCGACCCTCGGCGCGTACATTGAAGGAAGCTTTGCCTACGACTGGTCACCAGCGGACGATTTGGACAACCCATACTCAGCCAACCCTGTGGTACTCGATGTACAGGGCGACCAACTTTACACCGTGGTAATCCGCAACTTGTGCAACGGACTTTCCGCAACAGGAACCGTCAATGTCGGACTCAATCCAGATGTGGCCAATGCCGGTCCAGATATCCCAACCTGCCCCGATGAGCCCCTGATCATCGGAAACCCAAGTAACGCAAACCTCCTTGCCTATACTTGGACCTTTGTTGACCCAACCACTCCAGGCACGATTGTAAATCCAAACAGCTCGAACCCAGAGCTTACCTTCACGGTAGCTGGACGCTACGAAGTACAGCTCGAAGCGGTATCTGTTTGCGGTGTTTCAACCGACACCATGGACGTCGTCGTCTTCGCCGACCCAATCGCCAATGCCGGACCAGATCGTTTTGTTTGCGTCGATTGGCCTGATGCGCCAGGCACCCGCCTTCCCGCAGAAATCGGCACCCCTGGCGTCCCGAATGCCAGCTACAGCTGGACCCCAACCGACTACCTTGAAAACCCAACCAATGCAGAGACCTTGGTTACGCTGCCTCTTAGTGTTACTGAGCCGATCACCTACACCCTAACCATTACGAACTTCTGCGACATCACCGAAGTAACAACCGATACCGTCACGATTTTCCCTCCAACAAACTGCCCTATGGTCGATGCCTATGAAGCCGACTGGTGGGCACTCTACGACCTCAACTGCGACCCATTGCTCGAAGGCGCAGACGATAATATTCTTCCTAAACTTTGTTATGACGGCCGCAAATGGCTCGGCATGGAGCCGCGTCCAGACACCGTTTACTGGTGGGAGCCAACCGACTACCTCGAGCCATACACCCCTTGGGGACTAACCAACATTAACCAGTCCGTGGTCTATACCCGCGCGCCAGTCGAAATGACCTACACCCTCTACGGTCAGGACATTTGCTCGGGATTAATTTGCTCAAACCAAGTCACCGTCATTCCACAGTGCGGCCCTGGCGGCGGTGAAGGCGGCACCCCTCCCCCTCCTCCACCTCCTCCGCCATGCGAAGCGGGTGAAGACATCGTAATTGTATGCGACGAAGACACCATTCAACTCGGTGAGCCTGGCGACGAAACGCTTTACACCTACACCTGGTTCCCAACCAATGACTTGAGCGACGCGAATGTTGCGCAGCCGATGCTCATCACACCACAAATCAGCCGCACCTACACTCTTACCGTGGTCGGACCGCTGGACGGACCTCAAGAACAGTGGCGCGATTGTGTCGACCAAATCGAAGTGGTGGTACGACCTTCCCCCATCGCAAACGCAGGTATCCCAGCCGAAAGCAGCTGCGCCGGCGGCGTTATCGACTATGTCCTTGGACCTGCAGATCCATCCATCTACGACAATCCAAACTGGGTATACAGCTGGAGCCCTGCGACGGGATTGAATAGCACCAACATCTTAAACCCGACCATCATTGGGCCAGACGTCGCCTCTCAGTACTCGCTCACAGTCACAGATCCAGAAGCAGGTTGCAGCACCACAGCCCAAATCGAATTTGCTTTCGCACCCAGCTTTGAAATCGATCCCGTCGGTGGCACTGCTTGCAAAGGCGTACCGCTTCAAATCGGCCAGCCGCCACTCGATGATGGCTCCACCTACGTTTATGCGTGGACCCCAAGCACCGGGCTTGATGACGCGACTTCATCGCAACCGATTGCCACACCAAACCTCACCACGGTCTACACCTTCAGCGCGACCCGCGACCAAGGCACCGCCACTGAATGCGAACTCGTCGCGGCTGTGACAGTTGAAGTCGTTCAAGCGGTTTCACCAAATGTTGGCTCTGATATTGAAGCCACCTGTGCGGGCGAAGCGGTCACCATTGGCGCCAACGAAGCCAACACCAACGCGACCTTTAGCTGGGCGGCTGAAATCCCTGCCTACGATAGCGCCTTGCTCAACCCCAACGATCCGACTACGGGCATCGACTTGTCGGTGATTCCAGCAGGCAGTAACGCGACCTTCTGGCTCACGATTACCACCATCGAAAATGGCTGTGTAAGCTCAGGATCAGTCGCAGTTGCCCGAGCTCCTGAAGATGCACCAACCATCACCACCACGCAGAGCGACTACAATGGCTGCGCAGATTCCACGGTTCTCTTTTCGGGTATCACGATCACCCCATCCGATGATCAAGCCACCATCACGTGGACGAGCGTCCAGGATCCAAACCTCGACTTCCTAAATCCTGACGACTCCCTAACCCCGTCCGTCATCGTACAAGACGTCCCATTGACCTACACCTTGACGGTTGAGAACGAATGCGGAGGCCTAACCACGAACCTCGACTTTACCGTAGTTGAAGTTACCCCACCTACCCTGCAGCCGATTCCAGATGTCACCGCCTGCGCTGACCAATGCCAGAGCCTCTCGGTTACCGCGAACGGTCTGGCCCCATTCACCTATCAGTGGAGCCCAATCACTGCGATCAACACCGACGCATGCGGCGGTGGAGACGCGAATTCCGACACGGTGAACATTCAAGTCAGCGAAGACACCGTCATCAACCTCACGGTTTCTGATGCAAACGGCTGCCGCGTTTCGACCTCGATTCTTGTCACGGTTTCCGCACCTGCTCCAGACCTCGGCCAAGACCTCATTGTTTGTGCGAACGAGCCGACAGTTATCGGCATGCCGAATGACCCCGCATTCACCTACACCTGGAGTGTCATCTCGGGCGAAGTTGCTTCGCTCACCGTCTTCAACACCTCCGAAGTAACCGTTAACCCGAGCATCGACACGACCTACCAACTGATCATGGATGATCCGAACGACAGCTGTCCCGGCGCGACCGACACAGTCAGCTTGGTCATCAGTGCGGAACTTCCGGTTCAACTGCCGGCCACCAACATTGTCATCTGCCCTGAAGTCTGCACCAACATTGGTTGGAACCTTCCTGAAGGCTTCGAGTACACCTGGAGCCCACCGCTCTACCTCGACAATCCAGGCTCGGAAAACCCACTCTTCTGTCCAGACGGAAACGACGACTTCACCGCAAGCTACAACCTCATTGTCTTCAACCCATGCAACCCAGACGCCGCTGTCACCAATGTCTTCAGCGTCACAGTCAAAGCGGCACCAGTTGCCGATGCAGGCACGGACAAAACCGCTTGCGCAGGCGGCTCGGTCACGATCGGTAGCGATCCTGTTCCAGGTTACAGCTACTCTTGGTCGCCTGCGTCTCGCCTCTCGAGCGCTTCGGTAGCGAACCCAACCGTTTCGGCACCACCCAACCTCACTGCACCGGTCACGTACACCTACACCTTGACCGTCGATGACGGCAACGGCTGCCCTGTGACAGACACGGTAAAAGTCGAGTTCAACCCCGTTCCAAGAGTGAACTTCCCTTCGAATTATCGCACCTGCTACGGCAGCCCAATCCAACTAAATGGCACCATCTCTGGAGTGAACAATTACATCGTGCAATGGTCTCCAACTACCGGACTCGATGACGCTACTTCAGCAAACCCAATCCTCACCCCTGAGCTCGGCACCTCTACCTACACCGTCACGGTGTACGCGGTTGAAGGTGGTTGCCCAGCCGAAGATGTCGTGACTATTCTCACCGACGAGCCAAGTCTCACGGTGGCGGGCGACAACGTCTGCCTCGATGACAGCTCGCTTCTCACCGCTTTTTCAGTCCCCGGATCAATCATCCAATGGACCGATCCAAACGGAAGCTCAAGCACCGGATCCGAACTCGCCATCAACCCCGTAGCTGGCAACGACTTCGGTACCTACAACGTGACCGCAACCACACCGGGCGGTTGCATCATCTCTAACTCAGTTGTCCTCTTCAACCAGTGCACCTGCGACCTGACCGCCACCGTGGTTTCAACCGGCGAATGCGTCTACGCTGACGGAGAAAGCACCTCTTCCATCAACGTCGAGCTCACTTGGGTTGATGCACCTCCTGGTGACTTCATCGACCTCTTCGCACCTCTCGGACAAATCAGCATCAACCCTGCGAGCAATACCTCGCCTATGATCGTTTCGGTTCCTGTTCCAGCGAACAGCAGCGGCTTGTGGATGATCACCAAATTCCGGAGCGCAACCGATTGCGAGGACCTCGTCTACTTGGCCTTCCCTGACCCCTGCGCGCCTTGCGACCTCGAACTGATCTCTGCAGTTGCTGCACCTTGCGTATACGTAGGTGATGCCAGCATGAGCACCGTCACTGTCACCGTTGCTTACAGCAATGCGCCAGCGGGTGATACCATCACCGTGATGGTCGACGGCATATCCGCCACTCTAACCCCAACCAATGATAGCGGCACCCAGTCCATTGACGTCGCTGTGCCAGCCAACGCATCAACCGCAATCGTTTCTGCCGCCTTTAGCACCATCGCAACCTGCGCGGATAACGGAACCGTAGTTCTTCCTGAAGCCTGCGCGCCTTGCGACCTCAGATTCGGAATCTTGGATCCAGGTACCTGCATCTTTGACGGCTCAAGCAGCATCACGACCGCATCGGTTGACGTCGCATGGAACAACGCGCCTTCCGGCGAA
>ENA-ORXR01004163-ORXR01004163.1-marine-metagenome-genome-assembly--contig:-NODE-4163-length-12277-cov-3.168279_pt1 | contig 12277 bp, 2 predicted proteins | sample MGYA00237866_ERZ511479 | MGnify/ENA metagenome assembly ERZ511479 | reverse complement strand
CACCATTATCTTCTATTGTGGTAAGCGTTTCTAAATTTGCTACCAGATTCCCAAGGTTATAAACATTAGCTGTGCCATCTTCGTCTGTATAAGTTAACTCGGTAGTTACAGGATCATAATCAAAAAATGTAAGGGTCTCAAAATTGTCAATCATCGTTGCAAAATCCAATATGGTAGGGTCACCATTTTCATCTGTTGCTTCTGCGATTTCAGCTACGTTAGAATATCCACCGCTTTGACCACACTGCACCATGATAAGACTAATACTCAATGTGATGCTATCACCTGGTTGTAATGGGGACACCGTTGCTACTGTTTGAGTTGCATTGTGTGTAAGTGCGTCATAAGTCCATGCACTGTTGGTCGGTGCATAATCAAATCCACATGGTAAATAATCTACTACTTCTATATTGTAAGCATCTTGATTTCCTTGATTGTATACGGTCATTCCATACTGTACTGTTTGACCATAGCTATAAGGGCCGGGTGTGATAACTACCTTCTTCATGGCTAAATCGAAAATTTCCGGAAGTGCAAAATCTGAATCATCTTCATCACCATTACTACCATTAGTTGTATCATCGTCCATCGGCCCATCATTGGTTGGGTCACTGTCAGGGGTAGAGTCAATATCATCCTGTGCCATTCCGTTTGTATCCTGGAAGTTGCTGATTTCACCGATATTATTCCAGCCATCTGCCCCCATATAATCTCCTAAGATTAATTCCAGTTGAACTAAAATACTATCACCCGGAGCAAGAGGTGTTGTAGTAGCTACTGTATTTGTAAGGGTTGTAGGAGTTGGCCCGGAGCCTACCCAATTCGAGTTGATTCCAGCAGTTGCATCATAGTCATAACCAGCAGCTACATAATCACTAATAGTTACATTGGTTACCGGCTCAGAACCTTGATTGTAGACCCAAAGGTCGAATATGATTGGGCTTCCTGCTACGTATGGTGCAGGTGTGCTAATTGTTTTGGTGAAAGCCAAATCAAAGATTTGAATCATTGATGGATCGGAATCATCTTCGTCACCGTTTTCACCATTTACAGTATCATCTGTATTTCCACCTGGCACTCCACCCGGATCATTGAAGTTGTCATTATCCGGATCAGAATCGATGTCATCCATTTGATTTCCATCCTCGTCTTGTGCTCCTGCTATTTCACCGTAGTTGGTAAATGCAAAACTTTCGGCGCAAGGTTGTACGATTAATTCAATCGTAACAATAATACTATCGCCTGGATCAAGCGGAGTCAAATCTGATATCGTTTGAGTTGCAGAATTAGTTGCTGCATCATAAGTCCATGCCGTATTTGTGTTTGCAAAAGCAAAACCACATGGCAGATAATCAATAATCTCAATATTTTGGGCAACCATATTACCCTGATTATAGATTGTTTTATCAAACTGAATCACCTGTCCGTAAGTGTAAGGCGGAAGTGTAGAAACTGTTTTCTTTAATGCTAAATCGAATACTGGTAAATCTTCAAAATCGGAATCATCTTCATCACCGTTGGTACCGTCAGTTGCATCGTCTTCCATTGGCCCATCGTTGGTTGGATCATTATCACCGTTGGAATCAACATCCATATTGGTGATGTCTGCACCGGAAGTATCTTCGAAGTATCCGAGCTCAGAAACGTTTCTCAAGTTGCTGGCGTCAGCGCCTGGCTGAATTGTCATCGTTACTGGAATGACAATTGAATCACCTAGTGCCAGTGTTGAAGTAATGGTGTACGTCGCATCTGAACCAGAGGGTGTCCAACCTGGAGAAAGTGTTGCATTTAAAGCTAAGCCTGCTGGAATATATTCGTTGATTAAAATATTTGTTGCGGCAACAGTTCCCTGATTATAAACTGTAATATTATAAGTAATATCATCTCCGATAGAAACGGGACCTGATCCTACTCTTTGTTTTTTCAATGCTAAATCTACAATAGCTGGATAGAAAGAAGCTACATCAGAATCATCCTCATCTCCGTTGGAGCCATCTGTGGTTCCATCATCAATTGGTCCTTCGTTGTTTGGATTGGTATCTGCGTTGGAGTCGACATCTGGAGGTGTACCTCCGTCTGCATCTTCGTATTCGCTAATTTCCGATAAGTTTACAACAGGTGCGGAAGGGATCGCATTAAGGGTAGTCGTCAACTGAACCGTAACAGATTGGCCAGCCAGAACACTAGGAATGTATTGATATGTTACCGTTCCGTCGAGATTGTCAATCCAGTCAGGGTCAGACAAAGTAACTTCAGCCGGAAGGTAATCTGTCAATTCAATATTAAAAGCATCGATACCGCCTTGGTTGATTACAGTTAAACAGTAATCAACTGTTTGTCCAAGGTTAGTGATTGGTAAAGTTTGTGTGGGACAAATCTCTTTAGTCATCGCTAAATCGAAAGTAAGGACTTCAAAGACTTCTTTATCTTCATCATCTTCACTTTGGTCGCCATCATCGTTATCTTGTTGAGAGTCCGCATCGGTTCTGTCAGAAGCGGTGATCTCTGCAATATTTTCAATCATTCCATAATCAATGATTCTTCCTCTCATGGTCAGGGTTTCACATGCACCGGAGGCCATAGTTGGTATTGTCCAGTTGCCCGTTGGAGCTGCGTGTGTATAGGTTCCACTTGTTGCAGTATAATCTAAAAAGAGAACATCTGGAGGCCAGGTATCTCCTACTTCTACACCAGGTGCATCATATTGCAGACCAATACTTGGATCGCGCAAATTGCAAATCGTCAGGCAGTAAGATACCGTATCACCAATGGTAGGAATATTAGGAATGTCGCAAATCGTTTTGTCTAATTCAAGGTCGACACATTCGAGTGGCACCACTGTCAAAAGTGGCGAAACGTCGGCACAAAGCACTCCATTTAAATACGCTTTCAAGAAGTAATCACCACCAACAGAAGGGCCATTCCAAACGTTGGTTGACGTAACCGCTTCCAAAATCTCAAATCCACTTTGCAAAGAATACCATTCATAAGTGGCATAACCAGGTGGCGCAGTTAGTGTTCCCAACTCGTAACCTAAACAGAATTCTTCAGAAGTAATTGTCAAGGCTCCTTTAGGATTGAAATTGACTTCATAGACAATATTAAACACGCAGGAGTCAAACGAAATCTCTACATTGTATACCTGATCGGCTGTCAAATTACAGACCTCCGGATCTGGGCTTGTAGGGTCGGATAAACCTGTTGCAGGTGTCCAGGTGATTGTTGCACCATCGACCAGATTACTTGGGATTTCTAAATTCAAATCAACGCAATCATCTTCACATAGTTCAGCGACCTTGTCTTCAGGGACAAAAGTTCCCAATGACTTCAATTGTTTGGTAACAGAAACCGGACATTCTCCTTGTGTACCCGTTACTTTTAGATTAACAGGTGAGGTCTCTCCGAAAGGAGGGGTTAAGGTAACCGAGACATTTCCTGAGCCGTCATCAGTAACAGTACCCGCTGCAGAAGGATCTAAAGAAATAACAAAGTCCCCACAAGTTTCAAATTCAAGTGCTTCTCCTGGGCAAAGTGTGGTACACTCCTCTAACTTAGCTATGAAGGAAGGTTCTAAAGTTTGATACGGGGTTGTTTCATTATCACAACTACAAACCGTTTCATAGGTAGAGTTAAAAATAATTGGACAGGACTGAATGGCAGTAACTTCCAGACAACCCGTAATGGTAATTGAATCGCCATTTGCTAAGCTTACCGCAAAGTCCATCCCAGCGAGTTCACTATCATAACTATCTAACACACCATCTCCCAAGACATCATCATGAATGCCAACTCTCACATTACCAGAGTAGGCAGGGCCGGGATTAGCTAATCGAATTTCATAACATACATCTACAGGATCATCACTGGCTGAGCAGTCTACAGAGACTTTGTGTTCCACTTGTTCGAGCGGCGCTTTACGTTCGAGGAAGAGGCCAGGGTTCAAACTATTTTGAACAAAGACATCACAATTAGAAGGAGGTCCGGGAACGCAGGCAGCAGCCTCTATAACACTCTTAATATCTGCACCAACAAAGATGTCACCACAGGAGGCTTCATCCACAAGAGCCGCTTCAAAGTTGACGGTCCAGGAAGCTCCTACCGGAATAATTGGCGAATGGAAGCACACTTCCATATTATCTCCAACGACATTTTCTGTCATCCATGCCGGTGTAAAACCATTTGAGAACACTACTGATCCTGACACGTAGGCTAGGTCTGAAGTTGGAATATACAAGCAGGTAACGACACTATCTGTGGTCGGAAAGTCTGAAATATTTAAGGCAGTTAGACCAAATGTATTATCTAGTCCCTGACAATATAACTGTTTAGGGCTTGCCACTGTAAGCAACTGTGCATAATCTGCGGGATTAGCCCCATTCATTATTATTTGAGGCGTTTCTACTATACCTGTTGACAACTCTTCTGATGAACAAGGGTCTGTTGCATTTGTTATTGTTCTTCCTTTAGATCCGGATAAAAACTGATCACAAGCAGTGGTTACCTGAAATCTAATAGATACTTTATTACTATCTAAACTTGCCGATACACCGGGTAATCCATTCAAATGAATATCCGTATTCCACAAGGCATCGTCAGACCAACTATGGGTATTTCCAGATGTGATATCCGGATCAACAACAGAAGTCCATGTACCATAATTCCCTGCTGTACCTGATGAGCCCCCCGGATAAGCCACTTCGTAGGTGCCAGGAACAGGATTTAAACCAGATGGTAGTAGTATACTAGGGTCAAGATTAAGTAAGGTTAATTGTTTAACATTTTTGATTCTAACGTTCATAACAAATGTTTCGCAAAGATCCAAGTCGCCTGGTATTCCCCACCATTCAGTTTGCAAGTCTGCTTCTCCAAAAATATAGGCATAGCAAACTTCACCAGAGTTGCAAGCATCACCACCGCCACCAAGTATTGCTCTTAGTTCGGCTGATGCACACCCTGCACTACCGCCTGTACAAATAGTTGGTGGATCAGAGCCTGGAGGAGGGCAGAATAGGAAAGTGGTTCCTACATAATAAGTGATGCAGCTTCCACTAGCTAATGAAAGACTATCTAGCGTTATTAAATATTTTTTAGTTGTTCCATCGTCTGAGATTAAGGTATCAAATACTGCTACTGTACCTGCGGCATCAGAGTATGCATTTACAAACTCAACTGCATTAGGCACAGAAACGTAAGCCGTCAATCCATTTTGAGTCATTGGATCATTGTTACATATTTCAATTGGTTGAATTTCTATACTTGAACCATTTGAGACAGAAGCAATAAGGTTTGGTCCATTATTTTGAACAACTAGAGGTATTGCCGGCGTTACAGCAGATTGATTAACTAAAACAACACCTCCACTATAATCTTCTCTACAATAAATGGTATCTAGTCTATAATGGTTATAGTAATTGGTACCATGAGCAAGACCACCTTCATCACAAAAGGAAGTATTTTGAGTACTAGCTACTGAGTTTGTACAAATCATATTTTTAACAGAACAATCATCTGGCTTATGTCCTGTGTAACAATAATCAATCAACATTTGATAATTGATTAAACTGTCTAATTTTGCTGGACAAAGCATACAATAATCATAGGATAGTTTAATGGTATCACAATTGTCCAACCCTATTCCCAAGCCTTTAAATCCTTGCGAAAAAAGATCGAAGGTTAGATATCCGTTGATCCCTGAATCAACGGAACAAACTACATCAGTAAATCCTGAGGGGCCTGGGCTACAATCCATATTCGCTGAAGAATCAACTGTTACAAATGTCGTAATTCCATTTTGAGTAACTTTTGCATTCGCACAATATGCTAATGGAGAGTATATTGGAACCTCAATATCATGCAACTCAAGAAGTGGCCTATATTCAGTGGTAAACCAAGGATCACCTATAGGGCCAGCGAACTTATTTAATGCGAAGGTATGTTCAATAGTACCTCCACAATTATCTAATATAATATCTGTTTTTGAAAATAATTCACCCGGGCATGATCCAAAAAACGGTTCTCGATAATTACAAGCAGAACCAACAAGGCTCATACACCAAGCTGCACTTCCTGCAATATCATCTGTACTGTAGAAACTCGCAGATGTTATCAAACGCATAGCAGATTGTTCAGGAGGCGCTAAACCCAATATTTTAGCATGTTCTCTATGTGGGTTTTTAATTAAAGGTACTCTCCATTTGAATTTTATTTCAGAACCTAATTCGATTCCATAAGCTGCGATAAACTCATTTAAGCAATCTCCTTCTCCCCAATTTCTTCTAGTTCCTAATGCCGGATTGACCGCATTACATTCCTTCATTCTATCCCAATTCCACATTCTGATATAAACATAATTATTATCATACCCATCATGAGAATTCCCATTGACCACGCAATCAAGTGCATCTCCAGTGTGATCCATCCAATCAAATTCCCCAAAGGTAGAATTGAATCCATTATAAGTTGGGACAGTCCCGCCTGCCATACATCCAGCTAAGGCGGCAAAGTCTGCTGCATAAGTAGTACCATCTGGATTTTCTATCAAAATAGAATCCAAGATAGAAGCAGTCGCATCCATAGATAAAGGCATTTTTTCGGATGTGGTATAACTACCTACATTTGGATATAAGCTCCATGTAAAGGACCAATACATGGGATCAAGAAGTATATCCTCTGTCGTGACTGCTAGTGTCCCCCAGTGTTCCAGCGTATCACCTGGCATATAACGTCTTTGATCTGCTGCTGGAACATCATCTCTGGTCAGTTGAGTGGTCATTGTTTTATCACTATAACCGTAGTTGACACGATCATTTCTCTCATCTGTATAAGTAGCAACACAGGAACAAGGCGAACATGCAGGATCAACTCTGAATAAGGTTTCTCGACATGCTTTTACTATATCGCAATCTGGTGTACAATCTGAACAAGTTGAAACGACCGTTTGAGTGACCCCTAAAAAAGAAGGTGGAGAACAATGGCATTCATCCAATCTTAATGAATATCTATAACAAACTTGAGGATCTGTTGTACCCTCATTGATGGTTACTAATACTTCACCTCCGCTAATGGAGTCTAGGGTAACCTTGGCATCAGCAACACCAGTATAAGTTGCTCCTCCATCCGTTGATAAACTAACAGAACCAGGTACTACTTCAAAATCTTGTACTACAATCATAGCACCTCCTATGGTCGCCATATATTTAGTGGAAGGACCAATTGGACATTCATTAATATTGACTGCTGAAAATTCGTAGCAAAAAGTAATTTCTTGAGTGGAGGAATTAACACTAGCTACTGGCGCACCATCATTACTATAGGTTCCAAAATTATATCCAACCACTGAACCAGAATTATTCAAATCAATCTCATCTGGGTTGGAAACATCTATTGGGCCATAAAATAAATCAAAATCAGTCGCTGGAAAAGCTTGAAATGATTTTCCACAATTAGTTTCTCCATCTACGTAAAACTGTACCTCTTCACAGGCAATCACTTCGCATTCCGGTTCTGTACTACAAGCAATAGTAAATGCAATAGAAATATCAACAGGGGCTGTCCCTCCTAATAAATCATCATAAAAACCATCGCCGTCGAAATCTTGTAATCCGATTCCAGCATTTGTATTTGATGAAAGGTCAATATCTATATCATCTCCTATAACTGTAAAAATAGCAGGTACTGATGTACCATTAATCAATACATCAGTAAATGAAATATTTTTCATTCCACAGGCCTGAAATCCAATACTCAAATTAGTGTAAGCAAATTGATCTGTATCGGCATTAGGGTTTTCAAATGTCCCTGTAACTAAACCATTCGATCCACAAACCGTAATTGGATTATCTAAACTAGCTGTAATAATAGGTAGAAGTGAACCAGACATATTAATGTTTAGGTTCGCTGTCCGGCTTGTTATTTCGCAGACTTCGTCAAGACATCCATAGGAGGCTTTATAAACAATAGGAAAACTTGCTCCATCCGGGCATGTCGATGTTTCGTAACAAATATTTACGAGTACCCGCTCATCGGTATTCATCTTTCCATCTGCAGGATTGGGTATTGAATTGGCTACCATGTAAGCACTATCAACTGTAACGCTTAAAGTTGAATCTGCCGAATTGTATGTCGTTAATGGGAGTATGTCAATACCATTTACAGTCATTGAACTAAGAGAAAGCACACTAGATGGACTCAAGTCTAAGCCACAAGCTGCAAATTCCATTTCATTCAATGCAGCTCCCAGACCGTCCTGAGAAATGGTGATCGTCTGACAAGCAGGTGCGCCTAGGGATGTAATTGTCGCATTAGTCGGACTTGGATTATACATATTAAGTACAGGATTCTTAATAGCACTATTAAAGTCATTACCAATGATAAAGCTTCCTTCACATGCAACAGGAATACCCATTACTGGAAACCAGGTGTAGGTATACTCAATTTCTATAAAGTAATCAATATTCCCTATATCAGCGGAGCAGTCAGCCTCCAGACCTATGTTTGCAATAAATACATCACCGCAGGTTATTCCATTGGCAATGAAAGATGGATTATTAGGACTAGAGTCTGAGTTAGAAATACTGGTACAACCACCATAATGCGTATCTTCAAATCCAGCATATCTCATCCCCGACTCTAAGTTGAGGGTCATTTCGAAACCAGCAATTGTCCCAGGCTCATCTGTAAATATGACCATAGATAAGGTATCTGCATCTCCACATTTATTCAAATCGAAGAGTTGTGGAAAACCTGGAGTATTCCTTAAATCCACAATTTGAATATTTGGACATTGAGCGTCAGCCTCAAAAGATAAGATCGAAAATAGAACAAGGGCTGGAATTAACAATCCGAATTTCTGAAAGGTAAACATTCCTTTGATCATAGTTACGTAATTTTATAGGTACCATTTGGGTAAAGTAAAAGCTATGAAAAACTCAATTATAGAGCGTTTCATTTTTCTTTTGGTTATTATGAGGTGTCGTTTTGATATAGCCGTATGCAGCATAGAGCGCACACGTATCTACATTAAACACATGGTAAATATACTGATATGACTATATCATGTTTCATTCTTCAGCAACTATATGAATATGAATAATACTAATGTGACAGGCTAAATCAATCTTCCTCGCGATATTATGATTTATTAAAAAACATAATAGACTCATAGTCAGTGAATTATGCAAAAATATTCTTTTAACCTAAACAATAAATATTGGAACTTGTTACAGCGTTTCGATTAACAGTGACAAGACAACAAAGTGGTAGTTTTGTATCACGAAATGACAATAATGTAGCAGTAAAAAGGGGGGCGGGTAATTTACGGCCATGAGATTCGAAAAAATGGTATCTAAACACTTACGAAATCTCATTGTTATGTAGCAACCATAGGTGCTTTGTTGGAAAGACCAATAAGCAAGTTGGTGGGAAAAGCGGTCTACTTAGTCAATAAGTATAAGCGTTCAAAATAAGAAATGAAGTTGTTTATTTTTGATCAATTACTTATCGAAAAATTATTTTCTAGAATAACGTTGATGATTGAAACAACTCATTTCGATGCCCTTTAATTTCTACGTCTACTTTTACTTCAGATACACTCCAATCCAGCTTGAATAGAGCAAAATTATTTTTGTCCACTAATTTTCCCTCCCTATACTGGTTGGGCTCCCCTTCTGGCTTCGGGTAGGCATGTGTGAGACTGCTAGAGGTAACTTCATATAAGGGGTAAGGCAGGTTTTTTAACTTGATTTTTGAGATTTCAGAAATATGTCGATCTCCACTGATTAGAATCGTTTTGGCTGGTTTTACTTTGTCGATCAACTTCAGGAGACGCGCTCGTTCTTTAGGAAAATTGGCCCATTTTTCAAACCGATGCTCTTTTGGCAAAACTTGAATACTAGTTGCGATGATGTGCATGGCTGCATCACTATTGGTTAGTTCCTGCTCCAGCCACTTCCATTGATCGACGCCGAGGATGGTTCCTTCTTCGTTGGGCAAATATCTTTTATTAGAGTTTTTATCTTTTTTTAAGGGGTCTCTAAAATAACGGGTGTCGAGTAGTATTACTTTTACGCTCTTACCAACAGGACCATAGACGTAAGATTGATAGGCTCCCTCTCTGCTCCAAACCGAATTACTTTTAGGAACCTCCAAAAAATTCAATAATTTATCTTTACTGGCTTTTTTCATTGGATGACTTTTGTCGCCATCGTTGACTCCGTAATCATGGTCGTCCCAAATTCCAATCACTGGGCAGTTGTCTGCAAAATTTTGATATTCAGGTTTGGTTTTTTGTTTGCGATAAGATGCCTCCATTTTGTTCATATTTTTGGTGTCAGCATATACGATGTCTCCCAGCCAGATCCATAGGTCGGGTTTGTTTTCAAGAATGGCTGACCAGGCTGTTTGTGGTAAGTTGGATTTGTTACAGGAACCGAAAGCGATGACGTTGAGGGTTGCTGGTTTTGGTGTATAATTTTTGGTGGTTTGTTTTTTGGGAGTTTGGGTGGGCGTTTTCGTTTTGGGGGAGCAGCTGAAGGTGGTGATTAGTAATAGTAAGAAGAGTAATTGGAATGTATTTTTCATGATTGATTTTCTGTTTTCTTTTTAGTGTAAAAGGTGTGTAATTCGCGGTTTTTGAACCACATAAGACACATAAGGGCACATAAGCACTTGCCCCGTTCCGGTCAGGCGGGCTCAACCGCAGGAGGACACATAAGGTTATAATTTGCTTTGCAAATTATTCGATCGTGTGTGCCCGTGATTTGTATATTTTCACTTTAATCTTAGGGATAAGGAATTAATAAATGTCTGATTTGAGAGCGTAAATTTTGAGCTAGATGATCGGAAAAACGAAGGCATAGCGAGCTATGTCGAGGCTTTTTCGAGAAATATAGCTCTAATATTTATTTCTCAAATCGGACAGTTATTTAGACCGCATCCTTTAGCTACTTATATGATCATATTCCGGATAAACGATTCCTGCTTCGGCTCTGACTTTATCTAACAATTGTATAAGTTGTAGGCTAAAATCATGTGGCATCAATGGGTGCTCAATGACACCTTTGTCCAAATATTCCATCATAGCTTTTGCTTCATAGTTATAACCATAGCCGATGAATTCAAAGAAAATATTTTTTGGTTCTGCATCATCCAGTAGCAAGGTTAGGCTGGTGGCTTCATGCCAACGAGTGTTCATTCGGATAGCACCTTTGGTTCCAAAGATATAGGCTTCCGTTGGTGTTGTATTTAAAATGGTGGCTTGCAAATTGGCTGTTTTGTTATCAGCGTACTGAAGCAACATACTGATGGTTTCATCCACTTTGGTTTTACCAAAGGTCGTCATGGTTTTTATGGTTTTGGGTTGTCCCAAAAGTAGCAGAGAAATGAACAATGGATAAATACCAATGTCGAGCAAGGCCCCTCCCCCTTCAGCCTGATTAAACAATCGGCTATTCGGGTCTGGATTTGCCTTGAAGCCAAAATCTGCTTTTACAGCAGTAACGTCTCCAATAGTTCCGGCTTCAATTAGCTCCAGTACTTTGGCTATCGTTGGTAAAAAACGAGTCCAAAGTGCTTCCATCAAAAAAGTATCGTTTTCTTGGGCAGCTGCAATCATTTTTTGCACTTCATGTGCATTCATGGCCAAGGGCTTTTCGCAAAGTACCGGGATGTTGTTTTCCAGGCACATCAAGGTAGTTTCACAATGTTGGGGATGGCGGGTGGCTATGTATACGACATCTAGTTCCGGGCAATCGAGGATGCCGTTGTAGCTATCATAATAATGATAAGCATCATGCTGAGCCGCAAAATTTTGAGCTCGTTCACCAGAAGTGGAAGCCACGGCATGTAAGGTGGCGTTGGGGATCAGCTTTAAATCAGCGGCAAACTTATGAGCAATATGACCAAGTCCAATGATTCCCCAATTAGTGGTGTCTCTAGAAGAAGGACTTTTTTTTGAGTTGATGATAGGCAATTGTTGTGTTTTTATGGTGGTGATTTGAATGCTTGCTTTATGAAGTTGCTTAAACTCTATTGTAAAATTACTATTTTGTTGATGATATGGAAGCAATAGATTTGGTAAAAATAAATTTTAGTCCAGACCAGTTGATATTACTCAATGTTTGTCTGGCTTTTTTGATGTTTGGTGTTGCGCTGGATATTCGTCTTTCCGATTTAAAGCGAGTGTTTACTCAACCCAAGGCAGGTGCGGTGGGCTTGACTTGTCAGTTATTATTACTTCCGATACTTACTGTTGGAATGGTTTATCTTTTTCGTCCACCTA
>ENA-ORXR01004161-ORXR01004161.1-marine-metagenome-genome-assembly--contig:-NODE-4161-length-12285-cov-7.514253_pt1 | contig 12285 bp, 7 predicted proteins | sample MGYA00237866_ERZ511479 | MGnify/ENA metagenome assembly ERZ511479 | reverse complement strand
GTTGAAAGTGTTCGACCAGCATCTGCAGATGTTCCTGCTGGCCCTAGACAAGCTTCTGCAGTTCAATGTTTTAATCGAATTTGGCCTCACAGGTGGTCAATTGCAATAAGCCCAGACACTGAAGACTTTTCGCCAAAAGGACCTATTGTTGAAGGATGGCAAAGAATATCGGGTTCTTTTGTAGTTCCTACTGATGCCACAGACTTTAAGATTAGATTAATAAATGACTCAACTGAAAGTGACCTATTTATAGATGACTTTAGAGTACATCCAATGAATTCTAATATGGTATCCTACGTTTATGATCCATTTTCATTAAGACTTTGGGCTACATTGGACGATAATAATTATGCAAGCTTCTATGAGTACGATGATGAAGGAATTTTAATCAGATCGAAAAGAGAAACTGAAAAAGGCATACTTACTATCCAAGAATCAAGAACAACATTAAGTCCAAATAACATTGTAGAATAATATAATCAATTCACCATTAATAAATAAGAACTATTCTCAATTGAATATAAACAGAAAGCAGGATGAAAGAAGTTAGTCAAACGCAATATAAATTTTATAAGCTATTAGTAGTAATTATAATTCTTGTATTCTCGGTAAATACACCAACTATTGCCCAGCATGAACTTACAATTCGTGCGTCCAAAGATCAACCTATTGAATTGGATTTTCAAAATGCAAGTTGTATGGCGCTTGGTTGCTATAGCCCTAATTATTTTACGCTTGAAAACATTGCCAATAGTGAAGATGGACAAATCAGTTTTGAGATCACTGAGATTGTAAGTAATGGAGAAAAGTTAATTATAAGTTTAAAAGGAGATGAAGAGGTTCCTTCGAGCTTTAGTTAGGGTCTCCTCAGTAAGTGCTTAATCAATTAATAATCAGCTAGTTAAGCACTAAAAAGGTGTTGTTATATGCAAAGTATTTCGTATATTTAGTGAATAACCTTGCATATGATACACTATATTTCGCAGCATCAACAGAAAATCGAAGAATTTGGTAATCTTTACCAAATGAATTTAAATCCTCAAAATCGCTGGGTACAGCTAGCAGCGCATCTACCCTGGGATAGCTTAGTGAAAATCTTTCGTGAATCTTTTTCTGATAAAGGAAGAGCCACTGTTGATCCTCGGATAGTCATAGGTAGCTTGATTATAAAGCATAAACTCAATTTGAGCGATGATGAAACGGTACGACAAATCGAAGAAAATCTTTACATGCAGTATTTTCTAGGATTCGATGATTTCATTTCTAAAGCTCCATTTAGCCCTTCCTTGTTTGTAGAATGGCGTAAAAAATTAGGCAATGAAACATTCAATATGTTCTCAGATGTTTTGTTAGAAATTTGCTTTCCTAATAAAATCAAATCGCAGGAATCATCGACCACTAAAAATACTGCACCAATCAAACTAGCCAACAAAGGTAGATTAAAACTCGATGCTACTGTAGCTGATCAGTACATTACTTATCCGAACGATTTGGGATTACTGAATAAGGCTAGAGAGATAACAGAGAAGATAGTTGACATTCTTTTTGATTTGCAGCGAGAAGAAATGTCCGTCAAACCCCGTACCTATCGCAAGGAAGCACGGAAGCGATATTTGGCTGAATCAAAAAAGCGACAAAAAAATAAGGTAAGCTTACGTAAGGCAATCAGATATCAACTCAACTGCTTGGATCGTAATACGCTTTATATCAACCAAATGTTGGATAACTACAAATTAGATGAATACCCTTTAACCTATAGGGTCATGCGTCAATTCTGGATTGTACAAACGCTTAATGATCAACAACGATTCATGTATAGCGAGAAAAGCAATCGTTGTGATGATCGTATTGTAAGTATTAGCCAACCTCATGTACGCCCCATCGTTAGAGGTAAACAAGGCAAGAGAGTAGAGTTTGGTGCAAAACTTGGTTTAGCCTTAGCAGATGGTTTTGTCAAAGCTCAAACCATTAGCTGGGACGCTTACAATGAAAATGCAGACTTGATTCCCCACGCCTTAGCATACAAGAAAATCTATGGGTATTTTCCTGAGCTTATCCAAGTAGATAAAATTTATGGTTCCAATAAAAACAGGAAATGGTGCAAAGAAAATGGAATAAGAATCACAGTTACAGCAAAAGGAAAACCTAAGAAAATGACGCCTTACCAAAAACGTAAACACAAAAGAGAACTGACAGAACGTAATCAGGTCGAGGGAAAAATAGGGCAAGCTAAACAGGGCTATAGACTAAATGAGGTGAAAGCCAAACTGAGTGAGACTTCTAATACATGGATTGGAGTCACGCTATTCATTTCAAACCTTGTCCGATTTGCTGAACAAAACGACTTCCTTTTCTGAGGAAACCCTACTTATGAATATGGCCACGTAGAACAACAAGGATTAATAAATTCACTCGATATTATGATGAACTCTATTTTTCTTTCCAGTCAACTTATGTACCAGCGCATTGAAGAATAAAAGTGCAGAAATCAGTATTGCTATACGCGCGATCATATCTCCCCAAACGGCATAAAATGTAATCTCATTATTGAACTTGATGCTACTGTCTAAGACTGCATCTTCTTCGTAATTGGTGGCTTCTAGAATATCGCCTCTTTGATTGATGTAGGCGGAGGAACCTGTATTGGCAGATCGGGCAATACTTCGGCGGGTTTCTATGGCGCGCAAAGAGGCAAACTTTAAATGTTGTTTGTAGCCAGGGGTATCATCCCACCAGCCATCGTTGGTAACGATGAAGATAGCATTTGCGCCATTGCGGATATATTCAGTGCAATATTCTCCGTAAATGGATTCATAACAAATGACGGGTGCTACAGCGAGCGTACTATCCTCGTTCCAAAATACGCTTCGCTCAGCTTGGATACCATTGCCAGCAACAGTACCTCCCATACTATTGATAAATCCTTCCATGAAAAAAAAGAGAGAACTGTAGGGAAATATTTCTGTGCCAGGTACAAGCAGCGATTTTTTATAGAATTGTAGTGTATCTATATTATTGCTTAGCTGTAGAGCGGCATTGAATGATTCATAATAAATAGGTGCATCTCTAGAAAAAGAAGCACGTCTTGTTCGGCGAGGAATGGCGAGCGAATCTGTTGATTTGAAATATGCGGAAGCGCCAGACACTATTTTAAGATCTGGATACATGCTAAATTGGCGACTGAGTTCTTTGACATAACCAGTATTAGCTTTAGTGGAGATTTCCACATTTCGCAGTACCGTTTCAGGCATGATAACATAGTCCGTATCATCATCTAACTTGCTTTTTATCTGATCCACCATTTTGCGAAATTGTGTGCTGGCTGGTATAGTAAATTTCTGATAGTGTGGTTCAAAATTTGGCTGTATGACTAGTACGTTTTGATCGACTCCTTTGTCAGTATGTGATGCATACATACCTAGAGATAAAATTAGCGGGACAAGAAATAGTAAAATGGGCAACCTTAGAGTCTGCCAACTCAGATTCCATAATTTATGATCTCTGACTAAACCGAAAATTATGACATTTAACAGTAAAATCCAGAGGGAGCCTCCAAAGACTCCAGTATATTCATACAACTGCGCCCAAGAAGGGTACTGGGCGAAAGTATTGCCCAATGTTAGCCACGTCCACGTGAGTTCCCAATACTGATCTAGCTTTTCATAAGCTATCCAAAAACTAATAAATGCCCAGGCGTGAAGATTAGGCTTGAGGTAGCGTTTAGTGAAAGAATACAACATGAAAGGGATAGTCATGAGCGCTGCATTTACAAAATTGGCGAAGATTCCTCCGCCTAGCGATGAATTACTTACCCAAAATGTGGAGGTTATATTCCAAACTAAAAAAGTATGATAACTGAAGAGGGCAATCTTCCAAAATGGTTTTTCTTCTATCCTACTTATCTCATGCTCGACTAATAGCAGCGGGACAAATGCCACGAATATAAGTGGGGTCAGCGGCATAGTAGGGAAACCCAGATATAGCAAAATACCTGATAAAGTGGTGAGGGATGTCCAGCGAATTCGCCAAGGACTACTATAAAAAAAATTACTTCTAACAAGCGTAATAAAGAAAGTGAGAAGCGCTAAAAGTAATAAAGGTCTATATGCCCAAAATCCTGAACTGTCAGTTAATTGCTGCATATCATAGCCGACCCACAGCAAGAGAACTGCCGTGACCAACATACTTAAAAACTTAACTTTTTTTGACATGGTAATTTATCTCACTACCCATCCAGAACCAAATGGCTTACTTGGACATACTAAACACAATTCTCCTTGATCATTTTCCGCCATCAAAATCATACCTCTTGATTCTACACCACGAATTTTACGTGGAGCTAGATTTGCTAGTAGTAGCACCTCTAAACCGATCAACTCTTCTGGTTTATAATGTTGGGCGATACCAGATACAACGGTGCGCTTCTCTACACCTAAGTCCACAGTAAGCTTGAGTAACTTGTCCGCCTTCTCCACTTTCTCTGCGGTCAGGACCTTAGCCGTTCTCAAGTCCATCTTAGTGAAATCCTCAAAAGATATTGTATCCTTAATATTCTCTTTGTTTGGTAATGCGGACTTCATTAACTCTAATAATTTCGCTTTTTCTTTTTCTATTAAATCCATACGTGTTGAGTCTTTTGGGTCGTTTATTTTAGCGAATAGCAATGCTGGTTTTCCAATCTGGTGACCAGATTTTACAATTTCATTTTTTCCTTTGAAAAGTTCGAAAGTTTGCGCGATGCTTACTTGATCTATATTGAGTAGCGTATTAATTTTTTTTGCGCTGAACGGTAGAAATGGTTCAGCTAGTGATGCAAGAATACCGACAATCTGGATACAGTTATTAATACAATCTTTAATAACTGCACTATCTGGATCACTCTTGTATAGCGACCACGGCGATTCGTCTTGCAAATAAGTATTCCCGAAAGAAGATATTTCCATATACTTCAATATTCCATTTCGAAAATTGTAATTAGTGATTTCTTCTGCGTACTCATCCATAAGCTTACTGATGTCTTGTACGGCATCAGATGCATTCTTAGTAGCTGCTGGTACTACACCATCAAAATACTTATTGGTTAGGACGATCACCCGATTGATAAAATTGCCCAAGTTGGCTACCAGTTCATTATCATGTAGGTCTACAAATTCTCCCCACTTAAAATCGCTATCTTTGTTTTCGGGCATTATCCTAATCAGCGCGTAGCGTAGTGCGTCTTCCTTGTTGGCAAAAGTTTCGAAATTTTCTAAGTACTGATGGATTTCAATTCCCCAATTTTTGGACTTGGAAAATTTCTCTCCTTCAAAATTTAGGAACTGATTTGCAGGCACATTTATGGGTAGATTAAAATCTCCATGTGCTTTGAGCATTGCCGGAAAAACAATACAATGAAAAACAATATTATCTTTACCTATGAAATGAACGAGTTGTGATTTTTCATTTTTCCAGTATTCCTCCCAGTCTTTATCGTTGTCAAGGGCCCACTGCTTGGTGGCTGAGATGTAACCGATAGGCGCATCAAACCAGACATAAAATACTTTGCCCTCTGCATCTGGCAGCGGAACAGGAATACCCCAACTCAGATCACGTGTAATCGCCCGAGGACGCAAATCATCTAACCAAGAGAGGCACTGACCTTTGACGTGCTTTTTCCATTTTTGAGGATCATGATGTTGCTTGCCGTCTAGCTTACCTTCAGAAATGTATGCTTTGAGCCATTCGCTATGCTTGTCTAGTTTGAAAAACCAGTGCTTAGTTTTACGCAGGGTGGGCGTATTTTCACTCAAAGTAGAGACAGGGTTAATCAACTCTGTAGGAGAAAGATCTGAACCACAGTGCTCACATTGATCTCCGTAAGCAGCAGCATCGCCACACTTAGGACAAGTACCTTTGATGTAACGGTCCGCTAAAAACTGATCCATGGATTCATCGTAATACTGTTCTGTCTCCTGGACTTCGAACTCTCCTCCATTTTCGACAATTCGCAGAAAAAATTCTTGCGCAGTCTGATGATGAAGGGCGGAACTCGTTCGATGGTAGATATCAAAAGACATTCCTAATTTTTCGAAAGAGGCCTTATTGAGCTCATGGTATTTATCTATAATTTCTTTGGGTGTAGTTCCTTCTTTTTTTGCTCTGATAGTAATAGCAGCACCATGCTCATCAGAGCCACATACCCATACTACATCTCTGCCCATAGAACGCATGAAGCGCGCAAAGATATCACCTGGCAGATATGCCCCAGCGAAATGCCCAAGATGCAAGGCACCATTGGCATAGGGCAAGGCAGAGGTGAGCAGGTATTTGTTAGGTAGGTCTTGCATACAATAGATTTAGCCGCAAATATAAGTCATTAGGGGTGTAATACCATTTCTGCTTTAGAATAAGGGGAAGTTTTTTAATTATAAAAAAATTGTCGATTAAGCATATACAAGCTCAGTTTTAAGCATTTTTAATTATCAGATAATCGCTGTGCAATTTTGAGTTATAGGATTGGCTAATTTTGTTCGTATCAAATAAGCTCGTCTCATACAAACATAGCCATCGCGTAAGCGAAAGCTGAAGCTCGGCAAGCGAAGCGCGTAGAGACAAAGGATAGAAACGGCATCACATTTTTTGCTTTTCGCAAAAAAATGTGATATAGTGGAGAGCCTGTGCACGTCCTGACGGAGGCTTTTTTCGCCGTAGTCTGGATCGTGATGGCCCCAAAGCAGCTAAAACCCCACCCAAAACGTAATCATACATAACCGTGCAAGACACTAAACTAGCATGAAACTGCCTCCATTTATCGAAATCCTCAGTACTATTGTTAGTCGAATCTGGAACATGGAGCTTATAATATCTTCAACTAGAGCAAAACAGATAGTAAATTGACATAGAATGGTATCTTTTTTGCCCAATTTAAGCTAAATTTGTAATGTCTGCCCAAAGACTATTATAATCCTAAAAGGTTATTTAAAAATTAATAATCCTATGAATATCAAGCTCTTATCGCTATTACTCGCTATCGTGGTATGTCTAGTTCCTAATCATGCAAGTGCGCAAGAAAGTGCCGCGCATGAACTTAATGAGATACTTCTCGAAGGAATCAGGAATGATTTTGCAAGGCCCACTGTTCATGCTCGAAATTTATATCATACTTCTATAGCTATGTACGATGCCTGGGCGGCCTACGATGAGGAGGCAAAACCGTATCTGCTAGGCAATACTGTAAATGGGGTCACCTGCGACTATGATGGTGTACCAGTACCTGCTGATATAGAGGCGGCTAGAGAGGAAGCTATTTCCTATGCGGTTTATCGTCTACTCAGACGGCGATTTGCGAATAGTCCTGGTCGCAATACAATATACAATCTGCTAGATAATTACATGAACGGTAGAGGATACGATACCAGCTTTATAGGTATAAGCACACTATCTGGAAATCCTGCCGCGCTCGGCAACTTAATAGGTGCTTGCGTCATCAACTTTGGCAACTTCGACAACTCTAATGAAATAGGTGGGTATGATAATCAATATTACGAACCTATAAACGATCCGCTAGTGATGGCTTTTCCTGGTAATCCAGATATAAGTGATCCCAATAGATGGCAACCGCTAACGCTAAATGTATTTATAGATCAGAGTGGTAATGTAATTCCATTCAATACGCCTGAATTTCTAAGTCCTGAATGGGGAAAGGTGACGCCATTTTCATTAAAGCAGGAAGACTTGACAGTATTTAAAAAACCTGAAGGAGACTATTGGGTATATAATGATCCAGGTCCTCCACCTTACTTAGATACGACTGCGATCACACCTATATCTGAGGAATATAAGTGGGGTTTCGAACTGGTGTCAGAGTGGTCATCGCACCTAGATCCTACGGATGGTGTGGAAATAGATATTTCTCCAGGTGCGCAAGGTAATAATCAAAGTTATCCTACCACGCTAGCTGGCTATAGAGATTTTTATGATAAAGAAATGGGCGGTGATCCTAGTACGGGTCATAGTGTAAACCCGATAACAGGTCAAGCATATGAGCCAAATGTAGTGAAGCGTGGGGATTATGCAAGAGTACTGGCGGAGTTTTGGGCAGATGGTCCAGACTCTGAGACGCCTCCTGGTCACTGGTTTACTTTGCTCAATTATGTGAGCGAGCATCCATCATTTGTCAAACAATTTAACGGTCAGGATGAGGTTCTTGGCGATCTAGAATGGTATGTAAAGGCATATTTTTCGATGGGAGCTGCTATGCACGATTGTGCGGTGAATACCTGGGGAATCAAGGGTCATTATGATTATGTACGACCCGTCTCTGCAATCCGAGCAATGTCTGAGTATGGCCAATCTTCAGATCCTAATCTTCCTAATTATCATGTAGCGGGTTTTCGATTGAAACCTGGCGCTGTAGAATTAGTAGGTCTAGGTGATCCACTGGTAGGTAATAATAACGAACACCTAAATAAAATAAAATTATACGCTTGGCGTGGTCCTGATTATATAAATAATCCGCAAAATAGTACTGCGGGTGTGGGGTGGATATTAGCGGAAGAGTGGTGGCCATTTCAGCGTCCTACATTTGTGTCGCCTAACTTTGCGGGATATCTATCTGGGCACTCTACATTTAGCAGAGCAGCTGCTGAGATATTAACTAAAATAACTGGTGATGCTTTTTTTCCTGGGGGTATGGGTACGTTTGACGCAATAAAAAATCAATTTTTGGTTTTTGAGGATGGACCTAGTGAAAATCTGACACTGCAATGGGCTACTTATGTCGATGCTTCTGATCAGACAAGTCTATCAAGAATATGGGGTGGTATCCACCCTCCTGCTGATGATATTCCTGGAAGATTAATCGGTCTCAAGATAGGGGAAGATGTGTTTGATCTTGCACGTAGTTACTTCTATAGTGATGATGATAATGATGGCTTTTATAGCTATGAGGATTGTGACGATCAGAACCTGAACATCTTTCCAAATGCACCAGAAGTGTGTGATAATTTTGATAATGACTGCAATGGTGAAATCGATGAAAATCTACCGCAGTTTACTTATTATATAGATGGTGATGGTGATGGATATGGAGATGCAGGACAAAGCATAGAAGTATGCAATGACAGTCCGCTGAATGGCTACGTAAGCAACGCGGATGACTGCGACGATGATAATATGTCCATAAATCCTGCTAATGTAGAGATTTGCGATAACATCGATAATGATTGTAATGGACTAGTAGATGATGGGCTCATGATCAATACCTACTATCTAGATATGGATGGTGACGGGTATGGTGCCGCGGGAAGTTCTCTGGACACTTGCGCTGTAACTCCGCCGATTGGTTTCGTTAGTGATCCTACGGACTGTAATGATTTTGATGCTTCGATAAATCCACTAGGAAGTGAGATTTGTGATAATATAGATAATGATTGTAACGGATCAATAGATGACGGTATTCCATACTTTACTTTCTATAAAGATGTGGATGAGGATGGTTTTGGCAATGCTAATGATAGCATCATAATCTGCCGTGCCATTGCTCCAGCAGGCTATACTCATATCAAGGGAGATTGTAATGATCAGGAGGCTGGGATTTTCCCTGGTAATAGTGAAATTGCCGATAATGATATAGATGAGGATTGTAGTGGTGTAGATTTATTTGAGCACGTAGTCATCTTTCCGAATCCTAGTCAAGGTAATATTACTATACATTATCCACTCGCTGGAGAGATCCAAGCTGTGATAGTAGGTATGGATGGGAGATTGATGGGTGATGAGATGATAACCTTCGAAGCAAATCGTTCTTACATGGATATCAGCAGGTTGCCAGCTGGCGTATATATCCTAAGATTACTGGTAGGTGATAGAGACGAGTACTTCTCGACAAAAATTATTAAAATGTAAGTCAAATAAATTAACTTTGTCAAGCTGCGCTTGATAGCTAGATAGCTCCTTAGTAGCTTAATTTTAGATAAAGTTAATATAACAATGCTTATGCTTAAATGGGGTGTATTAGGTACTGGTGAGGTCGCCTATGATGTGGCTTACGCCATCAATTTTGTACCTAACAATGTAGTCAGGGGCATTGCTTCTCGCTCAGAGAATAATGCGAAGTGGTTTGCCGAAAATTTTAAGGACGCTACAGCATATAAAGATTATGACTCTCTAATCCAAGATTCAGATATTGACATAATATATATCGCCACACCTAACTCAACGCATGTCGAAATGATGCGAAAATGTATAGCATCTGGGAAGCATATACTAGTGGAGAAGCCATTTTGTCTAGATGTAGAGGAAGGACGTGAAATAAAGCGTCTGGCTAATGCCGCAAATGTATTCTGCATGGAAGCACTTTGGACAAGATTTATCCCTGCTACGCAGCAAGTAATAGAAAGCGTAGAGAACGGTAGAATTGGTGAATTGCGACATATCAAAGGTACCTTTGGTCATATCTTTTCTAAAAACCGCTGTTTTGATAAAAAACTGGGCGGTGGTGTTCTTTTTGATCTGGGGATGTATTTGATTTCACTAACTTATCCCGTCCTAGGTAAACCTGATCGATATCATTTTATGCCATATTTTGGAAAGACTGATGTAGATGAGCAGGCATCCTTTACTTTTAGCTATAAAAGCGGTATTATTGCATCTTTTCACTGTAGTTTTCTCAATGACTTAGAGAATACAATAGAATTTTACGGTGACAAAGGAATTTTAAAGCTTGGACCACCCTTCTACAGAACGTCGCGAATCCGTTTTGATGTCCAGCAAGCTAATGAGAATACTAATACAAAGTCGGTCAGGAAAAATCCTTATGGTTATCCTGGCCCGATGCAAAAGGCGCCATATTTTAAAGAGCGCCTTAAGCCTATATTACCCTCAAGAACCAATTTTAGCAGTATACCGTTTACAGGTAATGGCTACCATTATGAAATTATGGAAGTTTATGACTGCATAAAAAATGGTTTGATAGAAAGCAAAATTCTACCCTTAGATCACAGTATCGATGTAGTAGAAATAATGAATAATTTATACGCTAGTGAACAAGCATCGTGAATAAAGAAAAAGTAAATATTGGGATTGTCGGATGTGGATTTGTGGTAGATTACTACATGGATACCATTTTTAAATACGACCAATTAAACCTTGTCGGTGTCACTGATATTATCAATGAACGATCGGATAAGGTGGCCGCGCACTACCAGGTGCCTTCGTTCAAGAGTGCAAAAGAACTGATAGAAAATACCGACCTTGATATACTCATCAATCTTACAGATCCGCACAATCACTTTGAAGTAACTAAGTTAGCGTTTGCTAATAATATTCATGTTTATTCTGAGAAGCCTATCACGATGGATATCGAAGAGATAAAAGGGCTCTATGAAGTAGCAGATAAAAAGGGATTATATTTAAGTACCGCACCATGTAATCTCCTGAGTCCTGCTGCACAGACGCTACTCAAAGCAGTAAGGGATGGTGTGGTAGGGCAACCTCGACTAGCCTATGCTGAGATGGATGATGGCCCTGTTCACCTTATGAATCCCGAAAGATGGAAATCGAAGATGGGAATTTCTTGGCCCATAGAAGATGAATTCGAAGTGGGTTGTACGCTAGAGCACATCGGCTACGTGAGTAGCTGGCTGATAGCAATGTTCGGTAAAGTAGAAGAAATTACTGCTTACTCTACCTGCCTTGACAATCATAAGTGTGCTGACTTGATAAATCCGATAGATTCGCCAGATTTTTCTATAGCTATTCTTAAGCACAAGTCAGGTGTTGTGAGTAGAGTTACAAGCGGCATCATGGCACCCAAAAATCGAAGTCTGCAAATTATTGGAGATAAAGGGGTATTGCATATAGAGGATACGTGGGACAACTACTGTCCAGTAAAATTTGAAGAGTACACTTCTATAAAATTAAAAGCGCAGCGTAAAACTTTTATTTCGAAGAATCCTCTGTTTCGCTTACTCTTAGGTCTACGTCACAAGACTATTAAACCTATCAAGCGTAAACGCTCGCTCAATCCTTTTCACAACAATATGGAAATGGACTTTTGTCTCGGTATCGCAGACTTGGCTAATGCTATTCTCCATAATACTAAACCTACTTTCGACAATGACTTTTCATTCCATATTAATGAGGTGAGTCTGCATACACAGAATGCATTGAACAAACATGCACAAAAAATCGGAGAGAATAAAGTAGAGAAGAGCGGAGTGGTATCTTAGGGATATTCACAAGTAGATTAAGCTGTTCTATATCAGGAAGATATTCGCATTTTAAAGTTTTGGATTGCTTCGTTTT
>ENA-ORXR01004160-ORXR01004160.1-marine-metagenome-genome-assembly--contig:-NODE-4160-length-12289-cov-10.158451_pt1 | contig 12289 bp, 15 predicted proteins | sample MGYA00237866_ERZ511479 | MGnify/ENA metagenome assembly ERZ511479 | reverse complement strand
CACAGCCTTGGGTGGGAGGCAGTGGCGGGCCTAAAATCCGCAACGCTGATGCGGATGCTGCCGACGACGGTGGCGGTCACGACGGTGGCGATGCCAGTGGTGGCGACGGCGACGGCGACGGTAGCGCCAGAAATCACGGATCCACGACAGGCACACCAGGAACCCCAGACACGGAAAAAGTGACGATGCAATCCTCGACTGTATGCCGATCGGTCGCTTCAATTTGTCAGATTTTGAAATCACCAGCAGGTTACATCAAGACGAGCGATCACTCCACCTATACGACGCCCCGCCATATAAGCGGAGCGCATATAAGTGGGTAGTGACTGTATGTCATGTCTGGTACCCGCAGTCGTGCCGTACTGGGGAGAAATTTTCAGAAAAGCGGATGTCTTCAAAATAGGGTTGGTGTTTGAGGGCGTCGTTAAGGGCGTCACCAGGGCGTTGTTTGGGCGTCGTGCGCCCCTAACGCCCCAACTCAAAAGGGCCTCAGCAAGGCGTCGCGAAGAGAAAGATGGCAGGGGGGCTACATGATGCTGCCCGTGGCGGCTGAGCACCTTGGTTGGGGACGGGCAGCCAGCACAAAATTTTACATAAAAGTTGAAAAAATGGGTGCCACTTAATATCTATTGGAAAATGCGAGGGTGCTACTTGGGGCGTCGTAAGGGCGTTTTGGCTGCCTAATGCGGCGTCAGCAAGGCGTCCTATGGTGGTTTTCCCAATTTTGGCCACGCCCAGCGACGCGTAGTTTCCGGAAACTATAACATGCCATCCCCACCCCCCCCCCCAATGCATCAGAATCGCTTATGCCGAGTGCGAGCACGACGCCAGCAGCTCTGCCGTGCGTGCCACTCTCGATGGCCCCCGGTATCCGGACGAGATGTATGTGGCCCGGTCCCACGTATTCGGCTCTCTGGTGGCCCCGAGAGAAGGCGCTTGTGCCAGCCAGGCGAGCAGGCGGCGCGGGTGGGCAAAGTATCGTGTCCTCAGTAAATGACCCAAATGAGAACCCCTAACTGGGGCTCTCAGTGGGGGTGTAGTTCTTCATGAGAGCATTCACCTGTGCTCTGAGCCTCCAAGGGCGGGCAAAGTATCACCCACCATCGGACGCTGTCAGCATCGCCGGCAGTGGGCGAATCACCCTCATTGGTCCGTTCACAGCTCGACTCACGGCAATGCGGGTTGGCCCTCAACCGGCCAAATCAGATAGGCAGCTGACGTTCAGATGGACGAAATCAGACTTCGTCTGACCGCGTCGTTCGAGACTGGGGCACATCTGAATTCCCCTCGGCCGATCTGCTTCTCACAAAGGCAGGCACTGGTGCGGCAAATGGCTCTGGCTTCCACGACAATTCGCGCAACCACTAAAGCTGGGCTCCCGACAGACAGCCTGATGGACCGCTCGCTTCAAGTGGGTGGCGTGGCATTTTCCTTGTGGGCAACGCCGTGCTTTCGGCTTCCCCCGTGCCCCCTGGCAGGTTCCCCGGCGCCCCCTGGCAGGTTCCCCGGCGCTCCCTGGAGGATTCCTCCGCGTTCTCTGCTGATGCGCGATGGCGTCTTGCTTTGCCTCCGCTGCCGCCTCCCCGCCCGCCGATCAGGGGGCGCCGCCGTGGTGCTCGGTGTCTCCTTCGCCGCCGCTGCCTGTGCTTTCCGGCCACCGCCGGGGCATGACCGCGTTTCTAGGCGTGCGTCCCCTTCCATCGCTACCCGCCGCCGAGGCGGCGCCGTCCTGTCGCTCAGTGTGCCGCCGCGTCGATATCGAGAGCCGATTGGGCGGTGCCATCTTTCTCGGTGTTGTTGTCCTGCGCTGCCGGCCACCCAAGGGGCACTGCCGCTTCGCTTGGAGCTCCCTTCGCCTCCGACGCCCGGTCCCGCGTGCCACTGACGGAGCACGGCCGTGCTGCTCGTCGTGCGTCCCTCTCCCTCGCTTCCCGCTGACGGGGCGCCGTCGTGCTGCTCGTCGTGCTTCCGTCTCCCTCGCTATCCGCTGACGGAGCGCCGTCGTGCTGCTCGTCGTGCGTCCCTCTCTCTCGCTGCCCGCTGACGGGGCGCCGTCGTGTTGCTCGGTGTGCCGCCCCGCCCCCCCCGTCCCTGCGCACCGCCGACAGGGCGCCGTCGTGTTGCTCGGTGTGCCGCCCCGCCCGTCCCTGCGCACCGCCGACGGGGCGCCGTCGTGTTGCTCGGGGTGCTCCGCCCCGCCCCCCCCGTCCCTGCGCACCGCCGACGGGGCGCCGTCGTGTTGCTCGGGGTGTTCCGCCCCGCCCCCCCCGTCCCTGCTCGCCGCCGACGGGGCGCCGTCGCATTACTCGGTGAGCGTTCCCGTCCCTGGCCGCCGCCGACGCGGCTGTGATACCACCGTCCGTGTGTTTTATGCTCGCCGTCGGCCTCCCAAGGGGCGCCGACGCTTTGGTCGGTGTCTCCTTTTCCGCCATTGCCCGTTCCCGATCTTCACCGCCAGGGGACCGCCCCGTTCTTCGGCGTACGTCCCTGCCGGCCGCCGTCGGGTCGCCGCGACCTTCCTCGGTGTGTATCGCCCTCCCCGCTCGCCGCTGACGGGGCGTCGTCGTGTGATGTTCGTGTCTGCTGCCGTTGGGGAGACGGACTCCGCTGCGTCCTGGTCGTCGACCGAGAACTCGCCGTCCTCTCGCGTGATGTCGGCCGGGACGAGCTCGACGACGTCGGCCGAGACGGGCTCAGCGTCTTCATCGCGTTCTTCGTCGTCAACAGAGACCGGCCTGTCGGATCATTCTGGCAACGACAGCGACGCTGCCCGCGACGGCGCCGTCATGTTTCCGGAAGAGACGCGCGAGCACGTGCTCGGTTTGCTGGAGGAGGGCTACCACGCTAGCGACGTTGCCGAGATTATTGGCTGCTCGCAGCGGTCCATGCGTTGCTGGATCAAGCACTTTGAGACGAACGGGACGGTGTGGTGCCATCCACGTCTGCACAACCACCAGAACGACGCGGCCATCAGCAACACACATCTCACGCGCGCTATCCTCACACTTGTGGAAGCTGAGCCTGCGGCGTTCTTGCGCGACCATGTAGACCTGCTCGTTGCCCAAAGCATCGACCACCCCACCAGCGACCATCGATGGGTCAGCGCAGCCACGGTGTACCGTGTGTTGCGGTACCACGGCTACACTCGCAAGAAGATCGAGCGGCTGTACGCAGAAAGCTCCGAGGCCGCTCAACGGGCGTTTGCTGTTCTGATTGACGAGATCCATATGCGATGCCTCGTGTCATGCGACGAGACGCACACGGGGGGCAGCGACATGCTACGTCGCTTCGGCCGATCCCGTCGGAACGTTCCCTGCGTCCTGCGCGACCGGGACACGCGGCCGATGAAGCGGACGAGCACGATGATGGGGGTGACGTTGACCCACGGCGTGCTGTGGTCGCAGACCGTGATAGTTGGCAATGCGCAGACCTCCGACGACTGGCGCTTGTTCCTGCAATGTCTTCACGTGCACATGAACAACTATATCCCGGGGCTGCCGTGGGAGATGCAGCCGGACGCCTGCGTTGTGCTGTACGACAACGCGAGCATCCACGACCACTGGGGGGACGAGTACATGCAGGCGAATGGCATCCACTATGTGCGTCTTCCGCCGTACTTGCCGAACTTGCAGCCGATCGAGGGCGTCTTCGCTGAGCTGAAGAATCACGTGAGGTCGCTTGTGTACGAGGACCGGCGGTACTTGGACAGGCCCTTCCACCTGATGGCAGCCGCTGTTGGCATGCTCACAACTGCCCAGGTCGCTGGCCAGTTCTCGCGTGTGTCGCATGAGATCACCCGGCTCCTGACGGGTGTGGCTCCCGCGTGAGTTGTTGCTTTTCTCTCTGATGGTAGCTCTTTTCTCTTTTTAGTTCCACGGCCTGTGCGAGTGGGGTTGCACTTAAGTGTTGGTCTGTTGGCACATGCGGTGGCGGCGTGTTTGACAAAATTTCCTTTCTTCTTCACAGAGACAATCATCCCGGTGCCGACTGTGCATCTCAGCCCTAGACACAAGCGTTGTTTATGACTGCCAGCGCCACGCAGCGTGACCTTCCCCCTCCCTTCCGCGGCCGCCGACCGATGCGAGCTCGCGCAGGAGCCTGGCGGTCCGCCACCTCCGGCCCCCCACCATAAAGAACCCCGATAGGACGAGACACGGCGCCCCTATGACGTCCGGCGGGCGATGGACATTAAGGACGTGGTCAAATGTTCTCGCCGCCGCCGCAAAGGAAAGCCGAGCACATGCGCATGCTTCCACGTTGGGTGGCTGCCGCGCCCACGTGGCCACCGCGCTGAGGGCGAGGGAGCTCCCCTCATGGGGCGGCGCGGGGGCGACTCCGCCGCCGCCGGCAGAGTCTTTGACGACAACGCGAGCGCTGGGGGCGCGCCGCCCGACGCCCCTGTCCTCGTCCGTCAACGTCAGGTACCCGAGGAATGCTGCGTTGTCGCCGCCGTCTTCGTATCCAGTACAGCTGGCCGTCGCGTGTGCCTCTACCGAGGCGGCTGCCGCCGCGTCCGTGGCCAAGCGGGTCCGTTGCTCCGACCGCTGTCGCTCAGCCGCCATGCCGCATCTGTAAATCGGGGGACGGGCGGCCGCCAGCGTCGCCCGAGACGCAAAGGCCGGCCATCGCTGATGGAGTGAGGTTGCAAGTGATGGCAGTGGGATTCTCGATGCGTTTGCAGTCATCCAGGCGTCCGTCCCACACAGCATTGGCTGACAGCTATGAAGCAGCCTCTGCCCCGGCTGCAGCCACGGTCGATTGGTGACTCAGCGATGTTTTCAACAGCACAGGGAGTGGAACTTCGAAGGCGCCACGGATCGAAAACAACTCCGTGACATTATGGTCCGAACAACCTCTCACGCACAGCAACTCTGGGAAAACTTCGGGGGCTACCTCGAAACCGAAGAATATCCTGTCCAGTTTGGAGACTTCAGGGTCGTTTCCGTCCCAATAATCTTTTCGATCCCATACTTCACTTCTTGGCTTCTGAAACGACTGCAAAATCGCCTTGTTGCATGCCCACGCGCTCTCACTGCTGGCCGCTGTCGCGCGGTCGCCGCTCTCGCGAGTGCCTGCTGCTGTTTCCGGCGGGTGGGCCGAGCGGCCACAGGCGCCTCCGTCGTGACGCCGTCCCCGTGCCCGCGTCGTTGCCTGCTCCCGTCCACTCTTTGCGAGGCCATCCCTATCCCGCCGGTATGCCATCGTCATGTGGTCGCCGCGTCGTCGCCGCCGCCCCATCTTTGGGTCATTGGCTTCTGTTGTTCTGATGGTCTTCTGAGGCATGCACCGCGTACGTGTGCTCTTTAATCCCTCTTCTTGCGCCCTATCCTTGAGTCGTCTGTTGGCGCATGATGATTGCCGCCATCGTCGCGTGGCCGCCACGAATTCCTCTTTTGTTCATGAAGGAGTGGTCGAAGTGGTGTGCATCACAGCAGCGCCGTTGTTTTCTTTTCTTCCCCCCCTCCCCCCCGTTTTTCGTTGGAGAAACATATGTATGCCCAGGCCCGGCTCATACCACTCACTCTGTGTGTATCTCCTCTTTCTTGGTGTCCGTCGCTTCTCCCATGTCCAGATCAGTGACGCGGCTGCCCCCCACGCCAAGATCATCGCGCTTGCCAACACCGCCGCCAACAACGTCGTCCCCGGAAACGTCGTCTCCCCCATCAAGTCGGCGCCGGCCGCACGGCGTGCCGTCTCAACAACTTCGCAGTATCCGTTGCAGGAAATGCACGAAATGCAGCCCTCAAAACAGCCTCCGACTCCACCGCCGCCGGCACCACCGCCGACTCCTCGATCACAAGGACGACGCGGGGCACCGCGACCACGGCGGCTTTGTCGCCAGCCACGACGGCGGCCGTGCGGCGTGTTGCTGCATTGGCGTCGTGCGCAAGCCGGCCTCCAACGCTACGGCATCCAGCACCGTCGCCCATGCAGCAGCCGCATGGGCGTTTTCGGCCACCTCCACTACCTTCAACACTGTGGCTGGACCGCCTGTTCAGATGGTGGACAGCACAGACGGTGTTCCGCGGGCCGCAAACTTTGGACAGGTGCTCGCGCTCGTCGCTGGGAGGTGGTCGGTTGTGCGTGACGGTAGAGCGGCAGGGCCTATGAGCTTGAAAGAACCCAGATACAGGGCGTTGGACAGGGGTGGGGGGGGGGGGGCGCGTATGCTGCGAGCCCCGCAGCGACCAGGGGATTCACAGTGCGTGCCTTTCTCTCCCTCTTGTCAGCATGGGGCACGTGTAAAGGAATTGGGACATCTTGTTTCCCCCGTGGCGCCGACAATATCAACGTTTATTGTGCTCTCCAAGAAGACAGAAGTTCGAGGCACAGAGAGGACAGAAGCATACAGCACACTCGCTTCCGCACGGTCAATGCACCTCCCGAGGCCCCTACAGTAGTATGAAGCGACAACGTCCGGGGTGGTGCCACCAGATGCAACCGTTTTAGCTGCCACTGTTTCCATGACCCGCAGCAACAGACACGCCGCGCTGGCCGTCACGGGCCATTGAAGCACCTGCCCCGCTGGCACCCACAATATTCTCTCCGCCGAAGCCACGGCCGGCACCGTTGCCAGTACCACCGTGATGCCCGCTGTCATGCGTACCAGCGCGACGTTTCAGTTCTGACTCCGCCTCGCAGTCGCTGGGCGGCTCCACCGGGTTGTCGTAAGTCCGGCCGCCGCAGCTGCCAGTGGCCGCCGTAGGGGGCTCCACCGTGACAACGCACGGACCGGGGCTGCTCTCCTCACTAAAGAGGAGGGCGGGCCCCGGCTCGTTGCGAGTGTGACCGTTGTGTCGTACGGTCGCAGGCGCAATCGTCATGCGCTGCACACGCAGGCCTAGCGCGCCGGCGTCACGAACGAACTTGTCGATGCGCGCTATCGCGGCCTGCTCCGTCGCCCGCGCCAGCCCGCCCCCATCGGCCATCCCAGGAAGGGGGTGCGTGTCCTCGGATGTGATGCCGTCGGCGCGTGAGTCGAAACGACGTGGCTACACGGTTCAGGAGAAGACCGACGGCGCTACGAGTGGTACAAGACGGGAGGGGGGCTGCGTGTAGAGCATAAAGTGGAAAGCAAGCGGAGAGTCCGAGGAACATGTCCCGGCAGGGGTGGGAAACAGACGCGAAGAACAAGTCCAAAACCAAGCAAACGCAGGGGGGGCGAGAGCCTGCCAGGGTCTCCGGATCGTTTCGTACCGAAACGCTGGACGAGGCAGGGCAAACGCCTGGCAGGATTTAGATCTTCACAGGTCTTGATCCACACACAGTCATCATTTCCGCACTTCACTGTCAAGGCCGGCGATCTTTGACCTCTGCCGTGGATGGGTCTCTCGGAGCAGCTTCGGTGCAGATCAGGCTTTTTTATTGCCCGCCACATTGTGCAACCCAATGTGGACCAAGAAACCTCCCGCGAGACGAAAATGATAGAGAGCCGGGAAACCAAGTTACGTCCGAGCCAGAGCCAGTGCATGGGCAGTCGTCACGATTTGGAGAACTTGGCGCTCGCTCACCAACTGGCACACGAAATCGTGGCGAGTGAGCGCACGGGGAGAGGGTACGCGGACGATGGGCAGCCCCGCTCGTGAAATCTTCCATCGCGCGGTGTCCAACTTGAGCGTGAAGCGCGAGTGGCCAATCAGCCCGCACACGGAGCAGTGCTTGAGATGCACGCATTCAGCGTTCGGGCAGCGCCCGGGGAGAACGAAAGGGCTGTCCTCGGACAGGTGGCGACACTCCACCTGCCGCAACGGGCAGCAACGAGCAAGGTGGCCTCGTTCCCCAGCAGCGCTCTGGAACAAGCACAGATTGCACAGCATGGCGCCTCGTATTCCTGCTGGAAGATCGGCAGATGATGGGCATTTTCAATCGTGGGGCCACGTCGAGGAAAGATGCAGATAGAGCACGTGGGTCAGAACGATGGTCATCACACGATTCGTACCGCACTGCGTCTGTCACAGGTGCTCAATCGCCGAAAAGCAGCCACAATTTTTCACGCACCAGGTACACGACACGGGTGAGGTGTTGGGACCAGTGAGCGATGGAAACTCGGAGGGTGATGACGAAAGCGCGACCGTGTCCAGATCGACCGATCCGCGCCACCGCCTGGCGCCGAGCTCGGTGGCAGACCAAGGCCCTCCGTTCGACCCCTTGGGTGGTCACGGGACGGTCGCAGTTCCTCGCCATCCCGTGACCGGACCGACGCTGAAGGGTGCTCGCCCTCGGAGAGCGTCGGGAGATGCGCGGACTCGCATGCATTTTGCTTTCAGCCTGGTGAAAGGTCGGAGCTGCCATCTTCCAGAGCGCTCTGGGCTGCTGAAAGCGCGTTCAGTGTCGCATATTGAATCTGAAGGGCGTCAAGGCTTCATGTGGCCTCCCAGACGCACCCAATTAGCTGGCTTTAGAGAGCCACTCTCTTGCTGCAAATGCAAAAGCGGAGACTCCGTCAAAATTCCTTCCTCTGTTGTGGAAATGAATTGATCGCTCTGGGGGCTTCCTTTTGTTCAAAGAAAGGATGCTTGTTCGACCTCTTGAGATGAAGGACGGATTCCAATTGGCCAGATCATCACTGTCAGTGTGGGCTGATCGGTCCGTGACGGACACTGGCGCTGCCATCCGTCCTCTGCGTTTCCACGAAGCTCATCGCTTGCATCTTCGGTCGCGTGGCCCGCAGCCCGGCTCCAACCTCCCCCCTCCTCCTCCCCGCCCTCCCCTGCGCGCGACGCGCAATGTGTCGGGGCTCGCCCCCCCTCCCCCCTTCTTTCCCGTGCCCCCTCCCTTCCCCGATATTTCCCGTGGCTCCCCCCTGCCCCCAGCATGGCGCTCGCTCCTCCCCAGAGCTCTTTGGCGTGCCACGCCGACCGCCAGTGGCGCTTTGACGCCTCCTGCGCCACTTCCCCCGCCATCACCGCCGCCGGCAATGCGTCGGCGGTTTCTTCGGAGCGCCAATGGCACCGGTGCGTAGCTGTCCGCACCGCGTGGCGCCCGACCAAGTTGTTGGGGGGGGGGGCTCCGAGCAAAGTGGCCGCGGCGTCGGCGTCGGCGCCGGATGGTTGGCGGCGGCGGCGGTCTTTGGGGGTACGCCAACATGGCACGCCCACTACTATGGACGTGCGTAGCGGCGCGGAGACGTGGGGGGGGTCGCTGCGTGCCTCGGCGTAAGGAGCGCCACGGGAGGTGCCGGGCAGGCACCGTCTAGCGGGCACCAACGGATGTCTGAGGGGGGTGGGTGGGGGAGCGGGGACCTCACCCCGGTCTACCAGCAGCCGGACATGCCAGTGCTGAGCGAGGAGAGGGCTGATGTGGCCATGGGGTGGTCACGGGGCGTCGCGATGTATTCCATGATGGTGTGCGCCACGGTGGGCGGGGAGCGAGGGAGGTGGTGCAGAGTCGGGTCTTTCGCACGCATGGTCCGCGGCGGCGGCAGGTCTGCTGGCTGTTGTGAACGCGGCACGGGTGGTGGAGGGGGCGAGTGCACGACAGAGCTGTTGGTCGCTCGTGACAATCATAATCTATTGCTGTACGTCATCCCCCGATTCTCCCTCTGCGTCTGCGGGACTTGGAAGCGGCCACCCGTTGAAAATGCGTCTCACAGACTCCCCCTCGTTGCCGGCCGACCCCACGCCGCTACTACCACCAGCAGCAGGTCCACCACCGCCGACGGCTGTCCCCATGCGGCCACCACCAGCAGCGGCTGGTACCCCACGGCCGACAGGAGCGCGCGAATCGACACCGCCCATCCCGGCCGGTAGGGAATGCCGATGGGTGGGCACGCTCCTAACGACAGTGGTGCGCAAGAAGGAACCTGGAACTGCCGGTAGCGACCGCCGGAAAGCACCACGTCCGACTCCCTGCACTCGCCTGATGTTGCGCACGAGGAAAACGGGGCACCGCCAAGCAGCCGTGACCTCGTCTTCACCTCGGTCCCCCCCCTCAGCCGCGAGTTGACCAGCTGCATCTGCTGCACCGGTGGCTGCCGCAGCACTGGCTGCCCCACCGCCCGTAGCTACAGCTTCACCGACATTCGCCACCGACGTTGCACGACCAGCGACCCCGCCCCGTGCGGCTCCCGCCGCTCCCGCCCGGATTGCGACCGAGAGGGCGCACCGAGGGACGATGCGAGGACGATCCCGCAGCGCAACCTGCTCACCACTGCGTACTACCCGGCGGTGAGGGTGCCCAGCAATTGTGACCCACGAGGTGTCGACCTCCACCGACGACACGCCCCACTCCTGGAAGAAGATCGTCTCCGTCTCGTTACGACGAAGACCCGTTACTTCGTAGTTGGGGCAGTCCATGCCTTGCGTGGGCTCGTTCTCCAAGGCGGCTTGCACAGCTGCCGCGCGGTCAGACAAAAACGTTGACAACGCCGCGTCGTTCATCATCCGCCGCACATACTCCTCGTCCTTGGCCCTTGCCGCGTGCGCTGGGCAGAAGGCCGCGTAGTATTCATCGTGCCTCACGCAGGTTCCGTTGTTCTCTGGGTGGGACTTCGAGGGAGGAACGTGACCGTACAAACAGCAAAAGTGGTAGACGTGACGACAGGCTGACACGTAGCAGCCCACCATCGCGCCGTTGGTGCTACACACCGAGCATGTCAAGCCCCGACTGCGGTGATAGGCGGCGACGACGTTGCACAGGTTGTCCGTCTCGGGGTCATGGTAAACCTCGGGCGCCCACATTGCGCAGATGTGGTGCACGTAAAAGAATGTTCCCTGCCGGAACGTGAACGGGCCCAGCAGCGGCGACGGCAGCGTCCCGCCAGTTCGGTTGACCTTGGGACAGAAGGCACACACGCGCTCGGCCTTCTCGACGATCGCCTCCGTGCGCGCCTTCTTGCGGCCGGCCGACGGGGCTCTCTTGGTCTCGGTAACTCCCCACCACCACGCACCCCCCTCGGCGGGTTCCGACGGCCCCGCGGCCGAGCCGCCCACCGAGCGGCTGCCGGCGCGGCCTTTCCCCTTTCCTGAATACGGTGCCTTCGCAGCTGCCCCTTCGGTTGCCTTCTCCCGCTCCTGCTTGCGACTTTTAGCGACGACCAAGCGATGCCACCATGCGCTGTCACGCCGGGCTTGCTCCCGCGTCGCAATGGAAGAAGGGTACTCAGTTAAGCCCCTGACAATGCGGGGTGGGGAGGGTAGCCCGTCTTCGACCTCCTCGGAGGAGCAGCCCGATGGGGGGGTCTTTGATGGGGCAAACTTCCACCGCCGTGCCTTCGAACGGCCGCGAGCACGATGACGAGAGGGAGAGGGTTCACGACGAGAAGGGAGTGGAGGTGCGGAAGAGCGTTGGCGAGCGGATGCCACCTGGTGCGACGCGGGGAACGGCAGGATTGGAGAGCGTTGATGAGTGGGCTTTGTAGCGCCGGCCGCCTTGGGAGACGCCGGTGGGGTGATGAGAGAAATCGCAGGAATGTTGCCGTCGGTTCGTCCATCCACAGGGGGAAAGAGAGAACGCCGCGGCAGGCGCGGCCGTGGACGCGCGGTCACGGTCGAGGATCAGCCGGGGGACCGGCGCGCCCCAATCGCAGCGCAACAGACTGCCCTGGGTGGTTGCTCAGCACGTGGTTGTCTTCCTGCGAGCCGCGCATGGATTTCATTGGTTCATACAACCATCCACTCGTCCGCGGCTCGGCGGTCATTTTTCTCGATCAATGGAACCGCAAGCTCTGCGCGCATCGCCACAGCCAGCGTTGGAAAAAACGCTCTGAGAAATTTATCTGGATACAGAAAAAGTGTCGGACTGGAAAGCTCGTGGTTGGGGCTGATCAGGAAACACCCGACAATATCAGTGATTATTGAGATTCACACCACTGGTTTGGTCAACTGTAGGTTCGGGCGCCCGCCAACCAGTCCACACTCTGGTTCCGAGGTGTACTGGGAATGAGACTTATTTTTTGGCTGCTAACAGGGTCACGCACACGCCCCACGGCCGATTTTTTGGTGGCACTCGCAAGCCCACCTCAGCCGTTCGTTTGGCATGGCCTGGTGGCCTGCTACCGCCGAGCCCGCGGACGCCTCTGCCATGCCAGCAGCCCGCCGTCTCTGCAGCAACGCCGATGCCGCGCCTCCATCCCGCTGCCGTGCCGCGCCGCCCTGCGTCCCCGCGTGACGTTGACGCCGGGCGCATCCCTTTTGCGCAACCCCTTTTCCTGCGGCGCCCACCCGTTTTGCTCCTCTCTTTTCACTCCTTTCGGCGCGCGCGGCGGTGTCACGTCTGTCAGTTTTGATTTCTTCTGTTTTTTTTTTACGCCAGCTTTGGGGGAGGGAACCTCCACCGCCCTCCATCGACA
>ENA-ORXR01004158-ORXR01004158.1-marine-metagenome-genome-assembly--contig:-NODE-4158-length-12296-cov-198.849169_pt1 | contig 12296 bp, 10 predicted proteins | sample MGYA00237866_ERZ511479 | MGnify/ENA metagenome assembly ERZ511479 | reverse complement strand
AGGAGCAGCAAAAAAGTTAGGCGTGGCGCAGTCCTCGCTGAGTGTGCAACTAAAACAGCTTGAGGAAAGCTTGGGCGTGTCCCTGTTTGATCGCCTGCAAAAATCCCTTGTCTTAACCGAAGCGGGACGTATCGCGCTGGACTATGCGGATAGTATTTTCCGCTCGGGGGAGGAGATGGTGAGCGTTTTACACCATAGGCCAACGAACCGGAGGAGAGTCCTGCGCGTGGGCTCGGTTGCGACCCTGTCACGAAACTTTCAGCTTTCGTGCCTGCACCCTTTCATTGGCCGGCATGATGTCGAGCTGGTGCTGCGCTCAGGGAGTATGCGTCAGCTCTTAGCTCAATTAAAGGCACATACCCTCGATGTTGTTTTATCCAATTTACCCGTAAAAAGGGAAGCATCTACTGACTGGCATAGCCACCTTCTCGAACAACAACCCGTTGCTCTTGTCGGTAAAAAGGAGGTGCAGGCTCAAGGGTTCGATTACCCTGAGTGCCTAAATGACACGCCGCTCTTAATGCCTACATTGGATAGCAACGTGAGGGTATCGTTTGATCTCGAGCTAGAGCGCCAAGGGGTGATTCCGGTGATCGCGGCAGAAATCGATGACATGGCGATGATGCGCCTGTTAGCACGAGAAGGAGCAGGCGTTGCCTTGGTTCCCCCGGTCGTCGTAACTGGCGAGCTCAAACGTGGACAACTGGTTGTGCTACAACGCTTCCCAGATATTTATGAGAACTTTTACGCGATTGCTCCGGGACGAAAAGTCCCTAACGCCCTTGTTCAAGAATTGATCAAACATAGCACGATAGACCTTCCTCAATTGATCTAGATTTCAGCATTTGATCGTAATTTCGGGACCGGCGCACTTTATTCTAATGCGACGGATGTGCCCCATGATGTATGTCGGCATGCAGACTACTCCCTCCCAGCATCCCTCCCTCACAGCCTCCCTCCCTCCCAGCCTCCCTCCCTTGACGGAGAAGAGGTCGGATGATTTGGACAGCCTCACCTGCCGCTGCACTCTAGAATTTGGGACGATTGGAATATTAGTTGTCGCCAACGATTCGATAGATCTTGTGCGAAGCTCCCGGTGTGGTGGTGAACTGAATGGCATCTCCATTCGCGGGGACAGCTTGCGGACTAAGACCGGCGGAGGGGGTCCAAGTTCCCGATACCAAATCCGTGGTTTCTTCTAGGTAGTAATTGACACCTTGTACCCCGATGGATTCCACCGAAATTCCACCTCCTCCAATGCTGGTGATCTCGAGGCATTGGGGGAGAGGAATATTGACAATGTTATTGGCCTCATCTGATTCTGGAACATTATTAGACCAATCAATATGAAATTGGAGGAAGTAGTTGGTTCCAGACCAACTGGACGTATTTCTTGTGAGTGAAATGGGGTAGCTGTCTCCTGGGTTGAGGGTTACATCCATAGCAAAGGCGATGACGGCCCCACCTGCGGCAGGGGTCCCTACCGAAGCCACACGAAAGGTTTGCCAACTAATATTGTCAAGCAGGTTGGAGTGCGAGGTTCCGGTGAGAGTGGCTGGCGCGTTGCCCACGTTGACGATGAGGCCAGTGAAGGCAATTGAGTTGGTGGTAAAGCTGGAGATGAGAAATGGGGTCAGCTTGAGGTCCGGTAGAGGTGTGGCTAAGAAGGCCGCCTGGGTGATCGTGTGGGTCTGGGTTCCGATGGTGATGCTACCGGTTCTGGCGGGCCCGCTATTCGCGGCTACAATAAAATTGACCGATCCGAAATTCGTAATAGAGCCACTGGTAATATTGATCCAGCTGTCGGAAGTGGCTGGCGTCCAGTTATTGCAGTCCGCTGGAGCTGAGACAGTGAAACTTCCAGCGCTCCCCGCCGCGGCGTAGGTACTCATGTTTGTCGACATGCTTAGAACGCAGGGGGCTCCCGCCTGAATCACCGTGAGTTGTTGACCTTGGATGGTAATTACCGCGGTTCGCGGTTGGCTAGAGCTGTTCCATAAGGTAATAATGCTGTTCGTGGTGAGACCCGTACCAGTGTCCTGTCTGAGACCAACCCAAGGGTAATACGGTCCGGCCCAGGCCCAAGCGCAACCCGGACCCGTCACCATTTCGAAGGGGAACCAACCACCGCCAGCTCCGATATTCAGCACGGCTGGAGACAGGGTGTAGGTGCAGGCGGATGGCGCGGCCTGCGTGATCACATGCGATTCGCCGCCGACGGAAAGGGTTCCGGTTCGAGAGGCTGTCCCTGGGTTGGCAGCAACCGTGTAGGAGATGGTTCCATTCCCTGTGCCCGTTGCACCAGAGGTGATGGTCACCCACGAAGGAGCGGTTGCTGTCCAGGCGCAGCCAGCTGGTACGGTCATGGTCGCGCTACCGGTCCCTCCCGCGTCTGGAATACTCACTGTAGCTGGCGCAAGCGTATAACTGCAGGCGGGCAACGCAGGCTGGGTGACTGCGTGCAGCTCGCCACCGATAATAAGGTTGGCGGTCCGAGAGGCACCTGTATTATTTGCTGGTAGGCTGTAGCCTACAGATCCGCTTCCGGTACCTGAGGTGCCAGAGGTGATCGTGACCCAGGTTGGGGCGGCGACGGACCATGCACAGCCGGCGGGAATAGTAACGATCACATTGCTCGTCCCTCCTGACGCTGGGAGGGTGCTTGCACTGGATGAGAGGACCGAGGTGCACCCAGCGGGGCAGTGATCCCACCAGAGGTCGTAGGGTTGGCAAGCCGATGCCCCAGAGACGGAGATGAACATATCACCAGGCGCAGCGGCGGTGAAACTCAGGATTTCATTGTCCGTCGTACTTGTCGCGTTGATCACCTGGCTGGTGCTCGAATTGTAGAGGAAGAGGTTCAGATTTCCGGCGGCGTGAGAATGCTGTAAGAATAGCTTGATCTCAAGTTCTCCGGCAACGGCTTCAATTTTGTACCGATCTCGGTCGCACGCGACTCCGGGACCGTTGATGGCAGAGAGCCAATTTCCATTATTGCTCTTTAGGTCGGCCGCTGTGCTGAATAAATTGTTCGTCTCGTAATTGTCATCACTGGGATCTTGCCTCACATCGAGAACGTCTCCCTCTACGGAAATTTGGCCGTTACGCGATGCGCCCGTGGTGTTGGGTTGTAAAGTGTACTGGATTTGTCCTGGGCCAGTGCCAGTGAGGTTGTTGAGTAGAATCCATGCCACGCTGGTACTCGCAGTCCAGGTACAACCCGGTAGCGTCTGTACGTCTAAGATATGGTTTTGACTGCTGGGGGCGTAGCTCGGGTAGATTGGATTTCGATCGTAGATGGCAAAGGTGCAGCATCCCGACAAACGGTCAAAGGTTCTCTGCCAGTAGGCCACGGTGCTAGCCCCTGTATTGTAGCCACAGTGGCTAACATCTATCAGGAAATCAGTGCCAACTTGGTAGCCTGCCGCTTCATAAGTTGGCGCACTTTCTCGCGCTCCACCGAAGAGGAAGTCATCCGTACCAATGGTGTAATGGAGTTCCGAGTTTGCCACGTAGGTCGCGCTGGCAGGAGGAGCCACGGAGGACAAGCCAACCGCACCACAGTTCAGGTTGAAGTAGGTAGGGTAGTCCGACAGTGACGAGGCGTAGAGATCATAAAACCATGAGCCACCAGAGGCTCCGGCTCCGAAATGGAAGTTAGTATAGACATTGTAATTGGTAATCATGTGGTCTAACACCCCTTGAATTTGAGCCAAATTCGAGGACTGTGATCCTCCGTCGCTGGCATCCCATTGGTAGGTGGTCGGGTTAACGATCCCTTGCGGCGCTCTGGGAGCGACCAACACCCAGTCCATTGTGTCGATAAAGGCATCCATTGCCGTGTAGTCGTAGCCTCCTTCGTCGCCATGTAAGTACCAGGCCAGAAATGTTGGGGTAGACGGGTTGTACCCATCACCGACGTAAATGCGGGCTGGACGTCCTCCAATCGTGACGAAATGCTCTCCCGGTGCCAACCCCGAATTGCCTCCACTGGAACCTAAGCTTGATAACCAAGCTGTATTGGGGTTCGCAAAAACAGACGGAGTGAAGGCCGCGCTGAATACAGCAAAACCCATAATTACGGTGTAAATGAAACGTAGATCCCTCATGATTTCCTTCTCTTTGGTGTACGATTGATAAGCACAACTGAGGAGAATACCTCCTCCCTCGATTCATTGTAATGTAGCCGTTATGGGGACCTGCCTGCAAGATCGAACTCTACAGATTTTTTCATGGTACTCGAATCAACCTTAGCTGCGCCTGAGTTCCGCTTCGTTTGTGCCACCGCGTTGTGAGCTGTCCTCCATTCGGGACTCATTCGGAAAACATGTATACGCCTCCAGAGTAAAATAGACTCGGCTGGGGCATTCTAAAACGACCCCGCCTTCGCCACCCACAAAGAAATGCCCGGCCTGATTGAGACACGTGAGAAATACTTCGTTCGTTTTCGTTGTGATTGATTCCACTACCCCCACACATACGTACATCAATAGATGCGGAGGTGGGCTTTACTTCGCCGCTTCGTCTTTAAGGCCGTCCATCTTGCTGGCTGTCGCGCCTTTGGGCGCTTTTGGCCAGGGCGTTTCACCTGGAGCCCATTTTGTCGGCTGCGTTGCACGGATCGCATCCACGGCTTCGACCAACCAAGCCGGGGTGTCGGTCTGCTCGTCCAGGCCATAAACGTAGGGAAGTGGCGGGTCCATCAGGTCGGGTTTGTCGCCGAGTGGAGGCCGCTCATCGCCAATCGCCCGAAGGCGTGCGCTTAGCTGTTTCACCACCTCTGGATGCTTGCTGGCGACATCCGTGGTCTCCGCCGGGTCTTCGTCAATATTGTAAAGCACATCGCCCATCAATTTAAACCCTCCACTGCGGATGGTCGGTAGACGAACACTGCCGCTCACATCGTAAACAATCTCATTGCGCGGACTTTCGGCATCGCCAAACAACCAGTCGGACATGTCCATGCCGTCGAGAGGGCGCTTCTGTTTTGCTTCACCTCCGGCGAGAGTGACAAAGGTTGGGAAGAAATCGGCAATAAACATCATGCCATCTTTGCTGCTACCGGCTTCGGTCTGTCCCGGCCAGCGAAGAATAGCCGGCTGACGTACCCCGCCCTCGAAGGTGGTGTTTTTTGTTCCTCGGTAAGGCTTGCTCATCGCTTCGAGAACCGGACCATTGTCATTCGAAAAGACCAGCAAGGTGTTGTCGCGTTTGCCTGACTCGTCGATCGCGTCGACGATGGTCCCGAGGGCATCGTCGAGGTTTTTCAGCATGGCATCCCGAATCGCCAGCGGGTCGGAAGCATCGCCGTCAAAGCCAGGCGGTGGATTGAGCGGTCCGTGCACCGCATTGAACGCGACGTACATAAAGAAGGGACGGGTGGTGCCAGCCTGACGGCGAATTACTCGACTCGCTTCGGCGGCAATTAGATCGGTCGCGTATCCGTCTTCCTGAAGTGGCTGCTGATTGCGGTGCCAGTCGTAGACCGCAAAACGAGCCGGTGCATTATGCACGATGGTTTTGGTGTAGTAGTCGATGCCCCAGCCGTAGTGGCCGTACTGGTGATCGAACCCCTGCCCCATCGGCAAGTGCTCTGGGAACCATTCGCCGAGATGCCATTTACCGACCAGCGAAGTGAAGTAACCAGCGTCGCGCAAGGCTTCGGCAACGGTTCGTTCGTCCGTGTCCATGCCGTGAATCAGGCGGGTTGGTTTGCCGTCTTTGGTCTGCGCCAGCTTCAAGTCGAGCTTAGCGAGATAGCTGGGTTTACCAAAGTCCTCGGTCCGCCAATCGCTCCAAGTGCGAAAGGCATAGCGCCCCGTAAGAAAAGCGGCGCGGGTCGGAGCACAGACGGAATGAGTGTAGTACTCATTGAGCCGGGTTCCTTCGGCCGCGAGCTTATCCATATTTGGCGTAAGGGCCGCCTTGCCTCCATTAAAGCCGGGTTGAGCCCAGCCCATATCATCGGAAAGAACAAAGACAATATTGGGACGTGCATCGGCCGCCACTGGGGCAGCAAGACAGGACAACGAAGAGTTAATAAGGAGCAGCAGGGTCGCCCAAGGCAGGAAGATGAGTTTTTTATTCATGGGTTGATAATAGGGAAGCCAGGCCAAGATGTCTTGTGATTGGCAGACAAAAATTGGTATAAATCGGACATGCTATCGAATCTACCCGCCTGTGAAATTATTCAACTGTTTGAGCATCTCCCCGAGGTCGACTTCTTCATTAAGGACAAAGATGGGTATTTTCAGCATGCAAACCCGTCCCTGATCCAACGTCTAGGCTTACCGGACATGGCGGCCATCGTCGGTACCAGCGACTATGATCGCTATCCGGTGGAAATCGCGGACCGGCAGGCGGAGGACGACGCGGAGATTCTCCGCCGAGGGATCCCGCTGATTGATCACATGGAAATCCTCTATGATGAAACGGGAACGCTCGATTGGTTTTCTACCACCAAACTACCGCTTCGCGATAAAAACCAAAACATCATCGGGGTGATCGGGATTGTGCGGCGGCACGGCGAGCACCGCAAGTTGGCCGCAGCCCATGCCTCGGTCAATCAGGTTATGGCCTGGGTGCGGGAGCGCCCGACCGAGGTATTTCGAGTTCGTGAACTGGCTCGCCGAGTCGGGGTTTCGGAGCGCCACCTCAACCGACAGTTTCAGCAGGCCTTGGGGCTGAGCCTGCAACAGTTTTTGATACGATCACGGATCCGAGCTGCGGCCTGGGATATTCGGCATAAGGATCTCTCGCTAGCAGAAATCAGTCAGGCCTACGGATTTTGTGATCAATCCGCCTTTACCAAACAGTTTCGAACCCACATCGGGATTCCTCCGTCGGCGTACCGAAAGACCGCGATCCATTGACGTAGGTTGGCTCTCCGAGCCGACACACCCGAGTCCTGACGGGCCAAACACATGTATTTTCAGATCCACTCTATTAACTGACTTGTAGAGCACTTCGCGGTCGGGCTAGAACTCAACCGCCGAAGCGGCCGCTAAAAAAGCTGCACTAATAAGAATGAATAGTAGGTTTTGCTTCATCATAGTACTTTGGGTATCATTTATTTTCGTGGATTGGCTCTCCGAGCCGACACAGTAAAGGTTTCAAATGAATGATCCTTCAGAAAATAATACACATAAAAAACGAGTCGGGACAGAGTCCCAACCTACGTTTCGCCCATTCAATCCCAACGCCCCTGTAACGGTGTATTACCGCCACCTTCCCCATTGGCGACAACAAGGAGCAACCTATGCCGGGGTGTTTCGTCAAAGCGATTCCATTCCCGCCGCTGTCTTGGAAGAGTGGAAGAACCTCAAGTCACAGTGGCTTGCAGCACACGGCTTGAAGCTAGAGTGGCAAACTTCTGATCCAGAAAAATTTGTCGCGACATATCGAAATATTGAAAAAAAGAATCGTCGAGCCTTTGAACGTCAACAATCCAAAATGCTGTTTGAAGAACTGGACCGTAGTCATGGTAGCTGTGTTTTACGACATGAAGAACCTCGTGAAATTATATCAGAGGCCCTGACTCATTTTCATGGTGAGCGACTTTGGTTGGGTGACACGGTCATTATGCCGAACCATGTTCACTTTATCATGCAGCCATTCGATGATTGGCCGCTTGAAGATCTATTAGGCTCAATCAAAAAATGGACATCAAGGCTCATCGGACACTGGCTCGCATCGCAGCCTGAATCAACGGTATCACCAGGCGACCGGGCACGCAATCGCCCTAGATTTTGGCAGCAGGAATCCTATGATCGCATCATTCGAGATGTGCAGGAGTGGTCTCGATGGCGAGCGTATATTGAGGAGAATCCGGCTGTGGCTCCTTGTCGCCCCGGAGAATTTTTATATGAAAAAAGGGATTGGAAAATAACGTAGGTTGGCTCTCCGAGCCGACATAGCGGAGCTAATCGTTTTTCCAAATTACTACCGCGAATCCAGCGTATGCTTAATTTGGCTTCCCAATTCTTGAATCGTAAAGGGTTTTTTAACGAAGCCAAAAGCCCCCTCGGCCAAGCAGGTATCGACCCGATCTTTCACCGAAAATCCACTCACGATCAAACACGCTTGGCGGGAGTTTACTTTGCGAACTGCGCGAAAGGTTGCTAGGCCATCAAATTCTTCGTCTTCGAGAACCATATCGATCATCACGATATCGAAAGGACGGTTCTTCATGTGTTCCAAAGCACCGTGTCCGCTGCCCACCGTGACCACATCCATGCCAAAAGATCGCAAAATTCGTACCGCAAGTTTCTGCTGCTCTTCGACATCTTCGACTACGAGGATGCTATTGCTAAAATGGAAGGCGTTGGTCTGAACCGGCTCGGGCACAACCACTTTTAGGTCCGGCTTCATCGGGAAGTACAAACGGAACTCCGTGCCTTCACCAATCTTGGTCGAAATATCGATGGTCCCTCTGAGGTCTTTAACAATACCGTAGACCACAGATAAGCCGAGCCCACTCCCGCTCGCGCCCATGGTTTTGCTACTAAAAAAAGGTTCGAATATTTTGTCTAAGTGCTCTTTCGGAATCCCTTCACCAGTATCCGAAACCCGAAGCAGAACATAATCGCCCGCAGAGATGGATTCGTAATTCCCCTTGGTGTCCGACTCGAAGCTTTTCGCTTCGAGATGGATGGATAACACCCCGCGACCATGCATCGCCTCGTAACTGTTCCGGACCAAATTCATGATGACCTGGCTCAAATGCGATGTCGACCCTTCGATCGGCATGCGAGCCTCCAAGTTGAAGACAGGCACACATTCAATCCCCGGGTTGGAGGCATCAAGCTCTTTAAAGGTCGCTGAGGTTAGATGGTCTTTTACGATGTCTTCGAGGAAGACAGGCTCGAGCTTGTAATTTCCTCGGCGCGACATCGTAAGCAAATCAGAAATCACATCCGTTGCTCGCAAAGCAGACTTTTTCAGCTCAATCACATCATCACGCACCGGGTGATTTGGCTCTAGGTCATGTAAAATAAGATCCGGGTATCCGACAATTGGACCCAAAATATTGTTCAAATCATGCGCCACTCCGCCCGCGAGAAGTCCAAGAGATTCCATGCGCTCGGACCGCGCGAGCTTCTGCGAAAGCTCTTGCGATTGAGCTTCGGCGATCTTTCGCTTGCTAATATCGGTACACATTCCGGTGAGCCCTTCGATGGAATACCCAGTGCCAAAAGCCGCTAAACTCATCATGATGTCGACTTCTGTTCCGTCAGGACGGATATGGCGCGTCTCATGATTGTGCCCTGGGGTCCCATTGCGAGCCGCTTCGAATAAAGCCAAATCGGTTTCTAAATAATCGGGATGAGTTAAATCTTGGATGGTTTTGCCATCGATCTCATTTTTTTCGCAACCGTATACTTCTCGGCACCCCATCGCGTTCACGTAGGTAAAAGTACCATCGAGGTCGACTTGCCAAATCAAGGTGCCCGCAGATTCGACCAAGCTAACGTATTTTTCTTCGCTCATGTTGAGCCGAGAGGTCAGATTGTCTTGCACCGCATATTCAGCCTCCAGAATCAGGCGGCGGTTTTCATTCCGACTCTGCATTTCATCAAATTCTTGCACCAACTTTTCGTCACGAATCTGAACTTGGTCCATCATGCTATTAAGGCTTCGAATCAAGCTACCCAATTCATCGTCCCGATCTGCATACTGAAACCGATGGGTATAACTTTTTTCTTTGGAGATTTTTTTCGCCAGCTCGGTGAGTTCGAGCAAAGGCATTTGGCTCGCTCGGTTCTGACGAAAAAGAACGAGCCCGCTTATGAGACTAGCCCCAAGTGTACCCCCAATGAGCAGAGGCATAGACGCAAGCCATTCGGGTTTGACAACCGCAAGTATGATCAGAGCTGAGCCAAAAAGGACAAATGGCGCCATGGCCAATATGAGGTGCTTGGTCTTCATATCCTTTGTAATCAAATGCGTGGGCTAATTAAGTACGCCCTACCCGATGTCGACGACAACACAGGTAATGTTGTCATAGCCACCCGCCAAGTTGGCCGATCTGACCATGTGGTTCGGGCGATCTTTTAACGGGCCTTTAGCGAGAAGGGATTCAATTTCACCATCCGTCAGCATACGATTTAAACCGTCGCTGCAGACAAGAATACGATCTCCTTTTTTCAAATCCATCGGGGTACTCTCCAGCTCGACATCAGTTTTAATTCCAATGGCCCGCGTGATGACGCCTTGCATCTGGGCTGGCAGAGAGTGTTCCTCAACATTCATCTGCGTTGCAAGCGAATGATCAGCCGTGATGAGTTCGATTTGTTTATTCCGCAAACGATACACCCGGCTATCACCGGCGTGCAGGCATTCTGCTTTTGAATGATCCTGCGGATCGATCATAAACAGAACGATGGTCGTTCCCATGGCGCGAATTTGGCGCTCTCGAGCTTCCTCACGGATCCAAGAATTGGCCCGACGCACCGCGTAGGTCACCATCTGATTCAGCACCGCGTGGGTTAACTCGGCGTTGCCAGTCTCAAGCGTTTCGACCTCTTCCGCGATCATTTCGATTACTTTCGAACTCGCGACTTCACCGCCTTCAAGCCCCCCTACTCCATCGGCAACAACATACACATGATAATCGTCTAAGATAAGGAATGCATCTTCGTTATGGAAACGAACCCGACCTTTATCGGTCGAACCGGCGGCATGAATTTTTGGGGATCGCTTCATAGGTCGACTAAACATCCAGAGTTCCCGCGTCCCGCATGGCTTTGAGCTCTCGACAAATGCAAATAAGCATCTCGCGAGAGGCATAAGCATCCATTGCCGCGTAGGCGATTTGATCGGACTCCAACTCTTCTTTACTCCAATCGGAGAGCTGCGAACTTTTCGAAATTCGGAAGTTGAGTAAGAGACCGGCTAGACCTCGGAGGCCATTGCTTTCGACTCCGATTAAATCGGACAGGCAACTCAACTCGATAAAACCACCGGGCTCGAACTCCTGCATGACCTGAAGCTCCTTAAGATCGCGCTCAATCGCGACCCCAGCCTTCTTGATTTTGGTATCTTCAAACAACGGAATCAGGGCGTCAAAGTTGCTCAAGCGATTGATTTGAAATAGGTAGACCATATCCTCGCCCGCAAGTTGGATCAGCGATGGGTCAAAAACCTGACCTTTCCGAAAGGCGGGCTTAGTCTCGGTATCGAAACCAATCATCTTCTCTTTCATGAGCCGATCTACGGCAGGCTGCACATCCGCATCTTGGTTGATTACCTGTACGGGCCCATCATAACTGCGAAGAGGTAATTCGTTGATTTCCTCTTTCGTCAGCTTCGGTGGGAAGCGGAATTGGGTTTGTTGGTCACTGTCCATCTTGATTCTTCCGCTTGAAGCAGATATCACGGTCTAAATGAAATCTTACCTTAATCGAATCAAATTTCCCGTTTTTTCTTTGTTCTTTTTTTCTGCAAGTCTCGCAGTGATGACCGGTTGCCTCGGTCCGAAGAGTCTGAGCAGCGAAGCGCCAGTGTCTGCGAAGGCAATTGCGGACGGATTATATGTATTTCACGCCTTTGACGACGGGGACCGCGACGGTGAACGCGAGAAGATGCTGTATAACAATTGTCCGGTTAAGCTCACCAATAAAGCGGGTGGAATCATCCATGTAGATGTGCTCGCTCAACGTGGTGGCTCGTTTGACATCAAAAACACGGAGGGCCGCCTCGAAATCATGAATAGCAACATTGCCTTTGCCGAAGTACAGCGCTCGATCGAAGGAAACGGAACCCTGCAATCCGGAAATCGCGGTAGCGGCCGCTGGTTGCTACAAACGAAAAGCATTGGACGCTTCAGCCGGAATTTCCGCAAAGGCGACTGGACCCTGAAGCTCGCCACCCCAGAGCAAATCGAACAGCATAAGCAGAACGTTGAACGCCTCGAGTCCCGTGCCCGGGCGAAAGAACGGGCGCTTTACTAGGAAACACACCAGTCCTTTAAACCGAGTTCCTAAGGGTGTACCACGCCGTTCCAAGGGCGTGTTCGTGCCACCGCCTTCCAAGGCGGTGAAGAGGACCAAGCAGAGGCCTAAAAGTCCAAGCAACTCTCTTCACCTTGACCTTTTACATGACCTTGACCTTCCAGGTATCCGTTTCGTTAACATCTACGGATGCCGACGGGGACGTCGGCGCTCCCAGGCTCCTCGTCTGCCAGCCATTCCTCTGCCAGCCATTCCTCTGCCAGCCATTCCTCTGCCAGCCATTCCTCTGCCAGCCATTCCTCTGCCAGCCAAGGTCAGGGTCAAGGTCAAGGTCAAGGTCAAGGT
>ENA-ORXR01004157-ORXR01004157.1-marine-metagenome-genome-assembly--contig:-NODE-4157-length-12297-cov-122.584288_pt1 | contig 12297 bp, 6 predicted proteins | sample MGYA00237866_ERZ511479 | MGnify/ENA metagenome assembly ERZ511479 | reverse complement strand
CCGAAAGCCCGTAGGGCGAGAAAACCAGGGCGAAGCCCGCATCATTCACAATTCATCATTCACCATTCATCATTCACCATTCGTCATTCACCAATGCCCCAGCCCGCAGGGACGGCCCGCGTCCGCTGATGTTTGAAATTTGAAATCCGAAATTGCCGATTCCGAAAGCCCGTAGGGCGCCCCAACAGCTGACCACTACGCACTGATTACTGATCACTCTCCACTCCAAAAATGCTCCCCGTCCTCCATGCCGACGCCGACGCCTTCTTCGCCTCGGTCGAACAAGCCAGCGACCCGCGCCTCCGCGGCCGCGCCATCGCGGTCGGCGGCGACAAACGCGGGGTGGTCGCCTCCGCCTCCTACGAGGCGCGGAAGTTCGGCATTACCTCCGCCATGCCCACCGCCCGGGCGCGCCAACTGTGCCCGCATCTGATCGTGGTGTCGGGCGACTACGAGAAGTACGAACGCTTCTCCCGTTGGATGTTTTCCTACGCCTACGACTTCACCCCGAAAATCGAAATCACCTCCATCGACGAAGGGTACATCGACCTGTCCGGCTGCCGGAAATCGCCACGCGAGGTCGCCGCCCGCATCGCAGACGCGGTGCGCGACAATCTGAGAATTACCGTCTCCGAAGGCCTCGCCAGCAACAAACTGGTCTCGCAGATCGCCTCCAAACTCAAAAAGCCCGACAGCTTCATCCACGTTCCCGCCGGCACCGAACGCGGCTTCCTCGCGCCGCTGCGTAACCGCTGGCTGCCCGGCATCGGTCCGGTCACCGGCAAACGACTCGACGCCGCCGGACTCACCCATATCCGCCAGATCGCCGCCACCCCGGTCGAACACCTCCGCCTACTGCTCGGCAAAAATGCGGCCACCTTCCGCGAGTTCGCCCAAGGCGTCGACGAACGCCCGATCATCACCACCAAGCCGCCCGCCAAATCCTACGGTCAACAGCACACCTTCGACGTAGACCAGACCGACCCCCTGCGCATCGAGGCCGAACTCCGGCGCATGGCCGACGAGCTCATGGCGCGCGTTCGGGCCGACGGCAAAATGATCCGCACCGTCACCGTCAATGTTTGCTACAACGACATGGCCACCGAGCAATCCGGCGTGACCCTCACCGAACCCGCCGACCTCGAGGAGGACATCTACAGCCGCCTCCGCCCGCTGCTACGCAAAGCCTGGCGACGCCGCGTCTCGCTGCGCCGCGTCTCGCTCAAACTGTCCAAAGTCTACCGCGGCGCCAAGCAGTTCGAGCTCGCCTTCGACCCGCTCAGCATCACCTACAAACAACGCCGCACCCTCGCCACCACCGTCGACCAACTGCGCGAGGAACGCGGCCGCTACGTCATCGTTCGCGGCCACGATCTCGCGCTGCGCGAGATGCGCGCGCGTCCAGCGGAGCCAGTGATCAGTGGCCCTGCGGGCCAAGTAATCAGTGGCGAGTCATCAGTAATCAGTGGGGGTGGCCCTGCGGGCCAAGTGAGCCAAGTCAGCCAAGTGACCCATGGCGACTCGGCCCAACTTCCGACATCCGAAATCGAACATCGAACATCGACCTTCGTCCCCCTACGCGCGCACTCCCATTACTCGCTGCTCGACGGCACCCTCTCCATCCTCGAACTGGTCAACCTCGCCCGCCGTCACAACTGCCCGGCCATCGCGCTCACTGACACCGCCAACCTACGCGGCGCCGTGCCCTTCGCGCAGACCTGCCACGCTGCAGGGATCCAGGCGATCTTCGGCGCCGAGTTCCCGCTGCCTGGTGGCAAAACCCTCGTCTCCATCGTCACCGACCAAGACGCCTACACCGCCCTGTGCAAAGGCATCTCCACCTTCAACCCCGACGGTCCCCTGCCCTCCGACCTGCTACCCGCCCACTTCCCCGGCATCTCCATTTCCGACTGCCCGCAACTGCGCCCCGACTACTCCTTCGACCAAGTCGCCATGCCCGACATCCGCTACGCCAGCCCGACGGACTGGACCGACTACGACATCGTGCAAAGCATCCGCACCCTCAGCCTGCTCGACCACCCACATCCAAACAAACGCCCGCAGCCCAAACAATACGCATACCCAAGTCAGCAAAGACACCCCAGACACCCCAGACACCCTAGACACCCCAAACACGCTGGACACCCCAAACACCCCGAACACCATAGCCCCCCTGGACACCCCAGCCCCTTACAACCCAAGCACCGCCAACAACCGACACACCTCCCGCAAGAACCCGCCTTCCATTTCCCCTCCGCCGCCGAACGCGCGTCCCGCTTCACGGTCGCGCAGCTCGCCGCCACCCGCGAAATCGCGGCGCGCTGCACGTTCGCCTTCAGCTTCGACACCCTCGCCTTCCCCACATTCTCTCCGCCCGCCGGCGAGACGCCCGACCACATGTTGCGGCGTCTCGTTCTGGCGGGATTTAACCGACGCTACCCCGCATCCCGCATCCCGAAACCAGCCGGAACCGCCCCTCACGAACAGATCGACCAAGAACTGGAAATGATCTCCGAGGTCGGCTACGCCGAATACTTCCTCATCGTCTGGGAACTCCTGCAACGCTGCGCCGCCCTCGACATCGAATGGATCACCCGCGGTTCCGCCGCCGACTCGCTGGTCTGTTACTGCCTCGGCATCAGCGACGTCTGCCCGATCCGCTTCAAGCTCTACTTCAAACGCTTCCTCAACAAGGAACGCATGGTCATGAACAAGTTGCCGGACATCGACGTCGACTTTCCCTACGACCGCAAAGACGACGTGACCGATCTGATGTTCGAGATGTTCGGCGAGAGCCACACCGCTGTGGTCGGTGGCTTCAACACCTTCCAAGCGCGTTCGGCTCTGGCCGAAGTCGGCAAAGTGCTCGGCATGTCCGAACACCAAGTCCGACGCATCACCAAACGCCTTCCGCATTTCGGCGGTGCCAGCAGCCTTAGCGACAACAGCGGCAATAGCGGTAATAGCGGCAATAGCGGCAATAGCGGCAACGGCAAACAGGGAGGCAAAGGCAAGAACGGCGACATCCGCAAACGCCGCCCCGAATGCGCCGACCTACCGCTCGACCAAGAACCTGTCGCCACCGCCGTGCGCATGGCCGCCGCACTCGACGGCGTGCCGCGCTACCCCAAAATGCACCCCTGCGGCGTGGTCGTCGCGCCCCGCCCAATCCACGAATACACCCCGACCTTCATGTCGAACAAAGGCTACCCCACCACCCAGTTCGACATGGACGCGGTCGAGGACATCGGCCTGATCAAGATCGACCTACTCGCCCAAGGTGGGCTTGCGGTAATGCGCGACGCGCGCCACATGATCCGCCGTAACCACGGCGTCGCGATCGACCTCGACGCGCTCAAGCCTTGGGAAGATGACGCCGTCTGGGAACTCATTGCCAACGGTTTCGCGCGCGGCGTGCACCACATCGAAAGTCCGGCGATGATCTCGCTGGCGCGCATGTGCAACACCCGCGAGATCGACGCGCTGGTCGCGCAGGTGAGCGTCATCCGTCCCGGCGCGGCCAACCAATCGCGCAAGCATGTCTACGCCCGCCGCTACCAAGGCCTCGAACCCGTCATCTACCCGCACCCCTCGGTCATTCCCTGCCTCGAAGAGACCTACGGCGTGATCGCCTACGAGGAACAGGTGATGCAGATCTGCGAACTGTTCGCCGGACTCGACCCCGGCACCTCCGACCAGCTGCGCCGCGCGCTGGTCAAGCAGCAGGTCGAAAAGCTCGAACCGCTCTGCCGCGCCTTCGTGCGTTCGGCGCTGGCGCTCGGGCGCAGTAAAATCGCCATCGAAGACGTCTGGACCTTCACCATCGGCTTCATGGGCTACGCCTTTTGCAAAGCCCACTCCGCCGCCTACGCGGTCGAAGCGTATCAAGCCGCCTGGCTCAAAACCTACTACCCGACCGAGTTCATGGCGGGCGTGCTCACCCACGGCAAAGGCTTCTACCGCCCGCTCGTCTACGTACTCGAATGCCACCGCCTCGGCATCGAGTTCATCCCGCCCAGCGTCAACCAGCCCGGCCCCGCCTTCGAGGCCGTGTTCGAACGCGCCGGCGATCTCCGCCAAGGCATGATCCGCGTTCCCGCCACCCGCGTCAAAGGTCTGCGCCGCACCACCGCCGACCGCCTCGTCGCCGAAGCCAAACGCGCGCCCTTCGCCGATCTCCCCGACTTCTTCACCCGCGTCCGCCCCGAACGCGACGAAGCTCTGGCCCTGCTCAACGCTGGGGCCTTGGATGAGTTGTCAGTGATCAGTCATCCGTCATCAGTGGTCAGTGGCGCGTCATCCGTGACCAAAGACCTATCCCAACTGGAGGGCGAGGAGCCTCCCGAGCCGATTGCCAGCCGGAAGATTCCCGAACCCAATGCGGACGCCGCCGCCTTAGATGAGTTGTCAGTCATCAGTCATCCGTCATCAGTGGTCAGTGGCGCGTCATCCGTGGCCAAAGACCCATCCCAACTGGAGGGCGAGGGGCCTCCCGAGCCGATTGCCAGCCGGAAGATTCTCGAACCCAAGCGGGCGCAGACTGCGTCCCTCCCAGTAGAAGACTCATCTCAATCGGAGGATAAGAGCCCAACTGGGCGCAGCCCACGCATCATTCACAATTCACCATTCACCGTTCACAATTCACCATTGAACCCAGGCGAGGACTCTCCCGAGCCCCCAAATACACATCCGCAGAACACAGCCCCAGCCGAAAAAGATGGGCGAAGCACTTGCCAAATCCTGCATGCCCCAAACACACATCTGCAGAACATAGCCACAGCCGCCGCCTCCCCGAGGCCCGATCGCCCCAACGGGGCTCATCATACTAGCCTAGGGCAAGCGAAGCCCGCAAAGCGGGATGAGCGCCGCCCTAGGTTCACGTCCCCCCACGAGAACATCGACCGGACTGCCTCTCCGACAAATTCTCCCACCCCCAATCCGGTCGAAACGGCGCACACACCTTTCAACAAGCCACCAAAAACAAGGCCGCAGGACGCCGCCCCCACCCTGCCTACCGACTACTCGCTACCGGCTACTGCAAAGCGAACCTCCCTCTTCTGGCAACTCCAATGGTTGTTCGAACACGCCCCACCCGACCCAAACTCGCCCCAGCCCGACATGTTGCCGCCGCCCGCCGTCCCCGCCCAACCGGACGTCGACCTCACCCCGCCGAACCGGCTCGACCGCCTCCGCCTCGAAAACGAACTGCTCGGCTTCCCCGCCTCCGGCCACCCGCTCGAACTCTATCCCGACGTCGACTGGGACAGCTACTGCCCCATCGGCAACCTCAAAGACTTCATTGGCAAACCGGTCGTCGTCTGCGGCCTCGTTGTGCAACAACGCATCACCAGCCAGTTGAACGGCGAACTAATGAAATTCATGACCATCTGCGACTGGAGCGGCATGGTCGAAACCGAACTGTTCGCCAAAACCTACAAAGCCTACGGCCTCACCACCGTCCGCTACAACGTCCTCGAAGTGCAAGCCGTCGTCGAACCCTTCGAAAACGGCCGCGGCTACACCCTGCGAATCCACCGAGTGAGCAAGCCGCGGCGAACCGAGAAAACTGATAAACGGTGATGGGCTCCAATCAGTTGATATCGCGGGTTATTGTACAGCTTGGATCGTTAGTATAGTTGGGGCATCCCCAAAACATTGTGCCAGGATTCGGCCCCCTTCTCGCTGTTTCCAGCCCGAGCACCCGCTCACCGACAAAAAAGCTTTCCGGTGGTCAACCCGACCTTCGAACTGCAGCGTTGCGGCAAATGCGGCCACCACATCAGCCATGCACCTGATGGGCATCGCCCACGAACGCCTCACCTACCGCTTTCAAGGACGCGACGATCGCCTCACCGATGTTCACGGTCCTGTGGTGAAAGAGATGCTTGCCTAAGGTTGGCAGCTTGGTCCTTATACGTTACGAACCACCCAAACCCACGCAATCCATGGAGGATTCATCATGTCTCAAATTCCTGATCACGCCACTCTTACCGCTGCCCTTAAAAAAGTTGTCGCCGACAAAAACGGCGGGCTCGAACTCAACATGTGGGCGACCATTGTCGACCGCGACAGCGTCGTTCAAGCCGTTGCCATGTCCGGCGACGACCGCGGCGATCAATGGCCCGGCAGCCGTGTTATCTCAGCACAAAAAGCCAACACCGCGAACGCGTTCAGTCTCCCAGGGCTGTCCTTGTCGACCGCCAATCTCTTTTCCGCCGTCCAGCCTGGCGGCAGCCTGTTTGGGCTTCAGCACAGTAACCCGGTCGACACTGGCGTTGCTTACGGTGGTGACGCCGCGCAGTTCGGGCAGTCCAACGACCCGATGGTCGGCAAGCGTGTTGGCGGCGTCAATGTGTTCGGCGGCGGCCTCGCCCTCTATGCCGAAGATGGCAGCGTTCTCGGTGCGATTGGCGTCAGTGGCGACACCTCGCCAGCGGACCACAACATCGCTTGGAAAGTCCGCCACGAACTCAAACTCGACTTCGTTCCGGGCGGCGTCAGCGCCACCAAAGACGACAATATCATCTTCGACATCGAAAACGGCGCGAGTGCCGGTGGCTTCGGTCACCCCACCGGCCTCGGCAACGAAGACGAGATCGGCAACAAGCTTCCCGAGACGCACCCGATCAGTAAAAAGTAAGCGACAACAAGATCGCTCACACCATCAAAGCCGCCCCGTGGGTGGCTTTTTTTGTGTCGTAAATTGAGGCCCACAGCTTGCATCTTAAGTGGAAGCACATCCAACGTCATCCGGGAACGCGACTCATCATAATCATGGGTGTCGTGCTTCCGTGGTATCTAGGACTCGGCCCTGCGTTCGTCTGTGGCAGCATGCTCCTTAGACTGTCTGTCTTGGCGCTCTTTTGGGCTGGCCATCACCGCACGCTCGACTCGCGCTACCGGGCTGAACTCATCCGGCGCTCCAATGTAGGGCAAGCGCGCCGACTCCGGAACACGATCCAACGTTTTCGCCATCAGGGTTTCACCAACTACGCGGACACGCTGGAACGCTTTCTGCTCTGCAAAGTTCGCATTGAAAGGATGCTCCACCATCGTCCTTAGATGGATCACGACGGACTCGATGGCTTTGGATTGAGTGCGGAGGAAATCGACAACCTGTCAGACACCATCACCTTCTCGAGGAGTCGGTAACTCCAGCATGTAATCCTCCTCGAACGCAGTCTGGGGTAGGTCCGTATTTCCGGCGACATGAATTGCCTCGCCGAAAAAGAACGGCAGCGCCGTGAATTGCTGGGACAGATTTTGAGGGCCTTCACCGCCTTGCATGAAACCGAACAAAACCTGGACCGAATCTTCGAATCTGCAGCGGTCCGTTCGCTGCCGCCTCCCTTGCCCCAACCGCAGCCGAGTGCCCACCTCGACGATGCGATTCGCAGCCTCGAGGAGGAAACGGCGGGGAGAAAGCGGGTCCGTGAATTTTACCAATGCCCGCTGAGCTAAAATGAGCCGGTTCGAACCATCGCGCTGAAAAAATCTCGGACTAAAACAGGTCCAACTGCTCAGGCTTCGCTTCTTCGATTTCGCCTGGGAAGTCAGGCACGAAGCCGACGTCGGACCACTTCGAAAGGTGTTCGTGAAAGCGGCGGCACAACTGCGGCACATGCAGGTCGCCAGGACTGTGCATGAACACAATCGGGGTGCGACCTTCGCTGATCCAACTGGAGACTTCGAGCGCCATGCGCGACAAGTTGGCTTCATTAGATTCGACATCGGCATGACCGACATAGCGCAGCCAGGGGCGTTGTCCGGTGACGATTCGGCGCTGCGGCATCTTTGGTTTTTTGCGCTGCGCTGCGAGCGTGGCGGGGTCGTCGCTCTCAATTGAATGGAGCGTGCCGGTGTCGAACATCGCGTAGTTCAGGTTGTGTTTGGAAAGCAACTCGAGGAACGCGCGTTCGGTGTCGTCGTTTTGGAAAAAGTCCTGATGCCGAACTTCGACCGCGTAATGAAAATCTTTCGACAAATGCGGGATGAAGGCCTCGAGTCGTGGCAGGTCGGCCGCGCCGAAGGACGGTGGTAGTTGCAGGAACAAGACCTCGACTCGGTCGGCCAGCGGTTCGAGTAAACGGAAGAAGCGCTGCGCCTCATTGGCTGCATCGGGATGCAGTTTGGCGTCGTGTGTGACACCGCGCGGAAATTTGAAACAGAAGTGGAAGTTCTCCGGCGTGTCGCGCCGCCAGCGGGCCACCGTTTCCGCGTTCGGCAAGGTGTAAAAGGTGTTGTTGCCCTCGACCGTGTTGAACACCGACGCATACTCAGGGAGATAGCGATTCGCGGCGGTACTGTTGCGGTAAAGCGTTCCCGCCCAAGGACGCATGGCCCACATCGGAGTGCCTAAATAGTAATTGCGAATCACGGCTACCACTTCGCCACAGAACCCCCGGTTCGTTCAAGTCTCGTTCAGGCATATTACCGAAGCTGAAAAAGCTAAAAGTAAAATCCGTCGTCCGTTGCGCCCGCCGAACCTAGCAAATCGTCGTTGCCATTCCAAAGAAACAAAGGGATCCTTAGTCAGCGGATGATTGCAGATCTAGTAGGTTTTGATATGGTTCTACCCATGATTCTTCAGGTTCTCTCCCGTGCCATTTGGTTGCTGTTCGTCGCAACGGCTTTGAACGCCGCCGAACCGGTCGACTTTGCCCGTGATATTCTCCCGGTCCTCTCTGACAACTGCTTTCAATGCCACGGCTTCGATCCGAAGGAAGGACGTAAAGGTGACCTGCGCCTCGACGACGAAACCGATGCCACCCGCGAACGCGGCGAAAAGGGACTCGAATACCACGTCATCAAACCCGGCGATGCCAAGGCCAGCGAACTCCTCTACCGCCTGACCACCGACGATCCCGACGAACAAATGCCGCCGCCCAAACTCGGACGCGCGGTCACCCCCGAAGAAATCGAGACCCTACGGCGCTGGATCGACGAGGGTGCCACTTGGGGTAAACACTGGGCCTTCGAATCCGTCGCCAAACCCGGGGTCGAGACCAAGAAGCATCCGATCGACCAACTCGTCGAACGCCGCCTCGCCGCCGCCAACACGACCCATACCAAAAACGCCGAACCCGAACCAGACAGCACCGAACTCTCCCCCACCCCGCGCGCCAAACCGGCCACACTGATCCGCCGACTGTTGCTCGACCTGACCGGACTCCCGCCCACCCCCGAACAAACCGCCGCCTTTCTCGCCGACAAAAATTCGCAGGCCTGGGAACGGCTGGTCGACAAAACCCTCGCCTCGCCCGCCTACGGCGAACGCATGGCTTGGGACTGGCTCGAAGCCGCGCGTTACGCCGACACCAACGGCTACCAAGGCGACCGCGAACGCAACATGTGGCCATGGCGCGACTGGGTGGTCGACGCGTTCAACCGCAACCTTCCCTACGACGACTTCACCGTCTGGCAATTGGCCGGCGACCTGCTCCCCGACGCCACGCACGAACAAATTCTCGCCACCGCCTTCAACCGCAATTACATGATCAACGGCGAAGGCGGACGCATCCCCGAAGAGAACCGCGTCGAGTACGTGTTCGACATGACCGAGACCATGGGCACCATCTGGCTCGGCCTCACGCTCAATTGCTGCCGCTGCCACGACCACAAGTTCGACCCGCTGACGCAGCGCGAGTATTTTCAGTTCACCGCCTTCTTCAATCAAACGCCGGTCACCGGCGGCGGCGGCGATCCCGCGACCAAGCCGATTCTTGAAGTTCAGACGGCACAGATCAAACACGATCTGGCGAAAGAGGACAAAGAGTCCAAACGCCTCGGCCATGCCATCAAAAAGCGCCGCGACACAATGGCCGAGCAATTCGAGAGCTGGACCGAAGCCAAAGCCAAAGAACTCGCGGCGCAGCCGTCTGTCTGGCGGAAGCTTGCGCCCGCCTCGGTAAAGGCCGAGGATCAGAAGATCGAGATCATCGATAAACACCGGGTCATCACCAGTGGCAACAACCCCGCCAATGACTCCTACGAGATCGAACTACCGCTCGACGACCAGTTCGACGGTCCGCTGCGCGCGGTAAAACTCGACGCGATCAAGCACTCGAGCATGACCGCAGGTGGTCTCGCGCGTTCAGACAGTGGCAACTTTGTGCTGACCGACATCATCTTCGACCTCGTCGGGAAAACCAAAACAAAGACACTCGAAATCGAATCAGCCAAGGCCAGTTTCGAACAAGATGGTCATCCCATTTCGCTCGCCTTCGACGGCGACAAGAAAAAGGGCTGGGCCGTTTGGAACGGAAAAAAAGTGGACCGCGACCACGCCGCGATTTTCCATTTTCGCGACGCACCGACCGTCGACGACGGGGCGACCTTGCGCGTTCGGATGCTGTTTGGCTCGCGCCACCCGAGCCACAATCTTGGCCACTTCAGCCTCTCTGCCACCAGCCAGACCAAGGACAAAGCGGGATTGCCTGACGAGAAAAACAAGGTCGACACCGCGTTTGCCCAAGCCCTTCAGACACCAGCCGCCAAACGGAGCACCGAACAAAAGGCCAGCATCCGCAAGGCGTTCGAAGCCGAAGACGAACGCCTGACCAAACTGAACGCAACGCGCACCGCGATCAATAAACGCATCGCCGACCTGCGCAAACGCATCCCGAACGTCATGGTCATGGAGGACATGGCCAAACCGCGGCCCACCTATATCCTCGACCGCGGCTTGTACTCCGCGCGCGGCGAAGAGATCGGCAGCGACACCCCGGCCTTCCTGCCGCCCATGTCCGAACTCGCGTCCGGCGAAGCGACCAACCGCCTCGCGCTCGCGCGTTGGCTGGTCGATCCCGAAAACCCGCTCACCGCCCGCGTCACTGTCAACCGCATCTGGCAGATGTTGTTCGGCATCGGTTTGGTAAAAACGGTCGAGGACTTTGGCGTACAAGCCGAGTACCCGGTGCAGCGCGAGCTGCTCGACTGGCTCGCCGCCGAGTTCGTGGAGAGCGGCTGGGACATGAAACAACTGATCCGCACCATCGTGACCAGCGAGGTCTATCAACGGAGTTCGGACGTGTCCGACTTCAGCGCCCTCGAACGCGATCCGGCCAATCGCTTGCTCGCGCGCGGTCCGCGCTTCCGCATGCCCTCATGGATGATCCGCGACCAAGCCTTGGCCGCGTCCGGTTTGCTGAATGATGAACGCGGCGGCCCCTCCGTGAACTCCTACCAACCCGAAGGCATCTGGGCTGAAGCCACGTTCGGAAAGAAAATATACAACGTGGCCAGCGGCGACGATTTGTACCGCCGCAGCCTCTACACCTACTGGCGTCGGATTATCGGCCCAACGATGTTCTTCGACACCGCCAAGCGCCAAGTCTGCGAAGTGAAACCGCTGCGCACCAACACCCCGATGCACGCGCTCAGCACCTTGAACGGCGTGACTTTCGTCGAAGCCGCGCGGGTGCTTGCCGGTTCGTTATTGGAAGAGAAAAAGAACGATGCAGAAGCGCGCCAGACCGAACTCGGTCGCCGCGTTCTGGGACGTTCGCCCAGCGCCGCCGAACGCGCCATCTGGCAAGCTAGCCTCGACCGTGCCAGAAAACATTTCAGTGCCCATCCCGACGAAGCCAAAACCTTCCTCGCCCACGGCGACTCCAAACCCCGCGCCGGACTCGACTCGGTCGAGCACGCCGCCTGGACCGCCCTCTGCCTCAACGTGCTCAACCTCGACGAAACGCTGTCCAAGGAATAGATGCGTTCAGAAATCCAAGCAACTGGGCACATCGAGGGCGGTTCGAAAACGGCCTTGCACTTCCGACCTGAACACGCGGTCCCGCTCGGCCGCAGGGGCATCCAGGTCGGCTGTGTCGGGACCGTTTCACCCCGGGCTCCGTTCGTGCCTCACTCCACCCGGGGCTATTCAGGGTGTCACCGCTACGCGGCTCGTCCTAAATTTCGCAACGTGGCGTCGTCGGCAAGGGGGCGAAGAAACGAGCCCGCGTTCCATAACGAATTTTGGGATAACAATGAGGTCGTGAACGACTTCTCGAATCTCTCCCAACGGCTGGTGCCAGCCCCAACGGGGCGGATCCCGCTGAGCGGGATAGCCCGCGGGTGGAGCGAGGCACGAGCGCAACCCCGGGGTTGTGCCCGTCGAGAGAATCGACCGGCCCATCGAATTGTGCGGCTCTCAAACTCCTTTCCGGTCGCAACGTTCACAGACTTGTGCGGTCATCCACGAACATTCGATTTCTCGAATCTCTCCCAACGGCTGGTGCCAGCCCCAACGGGGCGGATCCCGCTGAGCGGGATAGCCCGCGGGTGGAGCGAGGCACGAGC